>Ga0209176_10000014_pt1 | contig 55388 bp, 38 predicted proteins | sample NGEPer11B_FD_184511 | JGI IMG/M metagenome (GOLD analysis project Ga0209176, IMG submission 184511) | Arctic peat soil microbial communities from the Barrow Environmental Observatory site, Barrow, Alaska, USA - NGEE Permafrost305-11B... | ecosystem: Environmental > Terrestrial > Soil > Wetlands...
CCATGACACCGGGCACAGGACCCGGTGCTACATGGGCACGACCCTCACCCCTCCTGCACGCCAGGATTGTCGCGCTCGGTGACCCATGTCGCCAGATGACGAACACGCGAATCGAACTGCGTCATGTTGTCGACGAGGTAGTAATCCGATTTCCACAGGTCATTTGTCAGCTCGACCGCGGTGTACCCGCCCCGGTTGGGATCGAAGAACCGGATGTAATCGAAGTTGTCCTTGTAAACGTGCAGGGAACTTGATGGCTCCACGCCGCCCGCCGTGATCGAGGTGCAGATGTACTCGGAGCCGATCGCGGGTGCGTTGGGATCGTCCCAGTCGAGCTTCACATCCGCCGCCCACGAGGTGTGGAGATCGCCGGTCAGCACCACCGGATTGGCGATCTGGCGATCGACGATGTGTTGCAGGATGCGCTGTCGTGCGGCAGGGTAGCCGGTCCAGGAATCATTGTAGAAATCAATCACCTCGCCCTCCGGCACCGGGAAATACGTCTCTGCCACCAGCACCTGCTGCGCCATCACATTCCAGGTGGCGGTGGAGGTGTTGAGCGTCTCCAGCAGCCAGCGCTCCTGGTCGGGACCGAGCATCGTTGTGTTCGGGTCGACCGAGGCCGGGGTGCGCGGAAAGACGCCGTCGCCGCTGGGGTGGTCGTCGCGATACTGGCGGGTGTCGAGCACCGTCACCTGCATCAGGTCTCCGAAGGCGAGGGAGCGATAGAGGGTCATGTCCGCGCCGATCGGCAACGACCACGTCCGCAGTGGCATGTGCTCGTAGTAGGCCTGGTAGGCATCGGCGCGACGTAGCAGGAACTCATCGACGGGATCGTTCATGACCGAATGCTCGCCGGCGTAATTCTGCTCGACCTCATGGTCATCCCATGTCACCACGAGCGGTGCGGAGGCGCGCAGGGCGCGCAGGTCGTCATCGGTGTGATACAGCGCGAACCGGTTCCGGTAGCTCTGAAGTGTGGCCGGCTCGCCACTGGTGTAGGTCGGCACGGTCACTGGCTCGCGGGCTGCCTGCTCGTGCCGCCAGTATTCGTAGATGTAATCGCCGAGGTGGAAGATGACATCGAACTTCTCCCGCGCCATCTCCCGGTAGGCGACGAAATAGCCGTCCTCGTAGTTCGCGCAGGAAGCGAACCCGAACCGCATGGCGTCGACCTGCTGCCCCGGCGCGGCGGCGGTTTTGGTCCTCCCGGCCTGGCTGACCTCGTCGCCGACCATGAACCGGTAGAAATATTCGGTGTAGGAGTCCAGTCCGGTGACATCGACATGGACGCTGTGCGCCAGGTTCGGGTCGGCGACGAGGTCCCCAGCCTGCACGATGTTCTTGAACGATTCGTCCCGCGCGACCTCCCAATGGACATCGTAGGGCACTGGATCCATGCCCCCGCCGTCGTACGGCGCCGGAGCGAGGCGGGTCCACAGCACCACGCTGTGCGGGAAGGGATCGCCGGAGGCCACGCCAAGCTGGAAGGGATAGGCGCCGAACGTTTTCGACGGGCGGTTGGTGAGATCGATCGGGGTTGCTTTGGGTGTGGCCGATTGGCGCGCGAAGGTCCGGGTGGGCGCTCCCCGGAAGCTGACGCCGATGAGACCGGCGGTTCCGGCTTTGAGGGCAAGGCGGCGACTGGTGCGACGTTTCAACATCTCTTCGAATGCAATGCGTGACATGATGGATGTTCTCCTCGATGCGGGTCAGGTTGCGAACGGTCCCAGATACCATCATACGCCGGAATTGAGGATCGCTCACCAGACCAGGCAACCAATGTGCCCATGCCAAAAGTCCTGTTTGACTCGACCGTGTGGGATGGTAGGGTAGAAAGCGTTCCGACAGTTCACGATGGCACGTAACCCACCCGCGAGGAGGCTCCCATGGACGAACGCGATTCGGACCGAACGACCAGCGGACCACGCGAAACCGATGAACGCCAGGGCATCAGCCGGAGAGCGCTACTGGGGTCGGCGCTGGCCGGTGCGGCGGCGCTCCCCATCGCCTCTAAGGCTGCCAATCAGTTGACGCCCGCCGCGACACCGGTCGCAACACCTGCGCCGTCCCCCACCGTCATTCCAATCTCATCGACGGAGACGTGGGACGAGCCGTGGACGTGGCACGTGGGCGACTGGCCGGGTCAGCAGCTCGACCTCAACGTCGTCGAGAACGAGGACCCCGGCCCAATTGTCGGGTACGGTAACATCTCGGCGGTGCTGTTCTCCTACAACGGCTGCACTCCCGGCCCGACGATCCGGGTGCGAGGCGATGAGACACTGCTCGTCAGGTTGCGCAACCTGCTCGGCGAGAACCATGGGACCACCTACGTCGGCCCGTACCCCGATCCCGCCGGCTTGCCAGGGTGGGTGCCAATCGACAAGGTCAACGCGAAGTCGGCGAAGCTCGGCAATCTTCACCATGACTTCTGTTTGGGCGAGCACACGAACGGCATGCACTCGGCGCGCACCACCAACCTCCATTCGCACGGTCTGCATGTACGACCGGGTCGCAACCCCGACGGCACGCACTCCGACAACGTCATTCTGCGGCTGCTCTCCCAGGGTGATCTCAACCGTCGGGAAGCAGAAGCGGGGAGCGCCGCCTGCTCGTGGCTGCGCAACCCGGAACAGAACGGCTTCCTGCGCGACGACGAGACAACCGGGTTCGCTGACTACGAGTTCCGCCTCGGCAACGTGCAGGAGACATTGCGGGAAGAACACGGCTTGCCCCCACAGCCGCACCCGCCGGGCACGCACTGGTATCACCCGCATTGCCACGGATCCACCCACAACCAGGTGTCCAGCGGGATGGCGGGTTTCCTGATCATCGAAGGCGATGTGGATGAGGCGATCAACCTGGCGCTGACCGGCGAGCCGCACCCAGACCCGCGGATGAAAACTGGTGACTATGACTATATTGAGCGGTGCATGTTCATGCAGCGCGTATTCGTCGCCTCGCAGGATCCCGACGCCCACACAAAATCGCTGAAGCGAGGCGGCGCCGGTCCCAACCCGGCCGTCAATGGCGACCAGACGCCGATGACCATCACCATGCGTCCCGGCGCGATCGAGCGCTGGCGGGTGCTCAACGGCAGCGTCGACGGGCGCGGCTACAAGCGGTTCATGGTGCTGAAGGGGCAGTACGACATCGAGGAGCAACCCGATCCCAACGTGTTCGGTGGCGTAAGCTCCACCCTGGTCAAGCTGCGCGACGCCAAAACCGGCACGTTCACCCCAGCCAGCCGCGCCGACGTCTCGGCGGACAAGCTGCAGCTCTACCAGCTCGCCTTCGACGGCGTCACCCTGGTGGAAGGTGAAGGCGACGAGGTAACCTACACGATCAGCGACCTGGCGGAACAGAATGGCGGGACCGAGAGCCCGCTCGACCGGAAGCTGACGGGCAACCCCAACCAGGCGATGCTGGCAAATTTCGAGGCGTGCTTCGCGGACGCCGGCAGCGTCAGGAACGCGTTCGTGCGCCCAAACGAGGTCTATCTCGCGCCCGGCAACCGCACCGACCTGTTTTTCCAGGCGCCGCGACCGGAAGCGTCAAACGGCCAGGAGGCGAAGGGCGAAATCTACACCGTCCTCGCCAGGGCGGCAATCCTCCACTCGGACAACTACCAGAACACGCTCCAGACCAGCTATGACAGCTCTACGCTGACCCCCGCGCCACAGGACATTGTGGTGGCGTACATCGTCGTGGCCGATGACCCTTCTGTGACGGCCATCACCAACTACAACCTGATGGACCTGATCGACAAGCTGCCGCCGGTGCCGGAGTACCTGCAACCGATCGATGATCAAGAGGTGCGGATCAAGGCGGGATCCGGCGACCCAACCGCCGACCCGGACGCCGCGATCCCAGACCGCGAAGGCGGTTTCCGCACCCGCACCATCACCTATTCGGGCTGGGGCGCCGCTGATTTCCCGCTCGTGACGACAGTGGGCGACAGCGAGACGGCCGCCAGGTTCCGGGAGTTCATCAAGCGCGACCAGGCCAATGGCGGCGAGCTGGAGCTGCTGCGCTACGCGAGGATCAAGGATTCGGACGACTACGTCCTGCTCTCCCCGAACATCCGGACGATGGCGATTTCAGGATTCACATCGAACGATGTTATCGATCCGTCCGATCCACTGTTTCCGGTCACCGCGGACATGGTGCGCAAGTTCAACCCGACCGACGCCCACCGGCCGGTCATGCTGGAGGATACCGCCGAAGAATGGGCGCTGTACAACTATTCGATCAGCCTGTGGGCGGATACCTCGGATCGGCCCGCCGGCCAAAGCGGCGGGCATTATCCGGGGCAGCCGCTGCTCCGCGCGGAGGGGCAGGCGCGGTTTGCCGAGCAGCCCGAAGACGGCAAGACATGGCTGCTGCAGACCAAGAGCGTCGACCATCCCTTCCACCTGCACCAAAATCCGTACTGGGTGACCCGCGTTGAAATCCCCGACGAAAACGGCAACCTTGTCAACATCCTCGACAAGCCGCGCTGGCAGGATGTGGTGTGGATTCCGCGCAATGGCGGTCGGGTGGTGTTCAGGTCACGCTTCCCGGATTTTGTCGGCGTCTACGTCAATCACTGCCATATCCTGATGCATGAGGACAACGGCATGATGCAGGCGGTCGAGATCACGCCGTTCGCGGACCAGGCGAATTACGACGTGAAGGACAGCGTGGCCAGCCGCGACGATTCGCCCGAAGCGGTGTCGGAAATCTACCCGCGGCTCGACCAGGCGCGTGCGTGGCGGCAGTCCATGCAGTTCGTCGATCCCGATCACATGACCGGCCAGAAGTTTCCCGGCTTCGTCCTCGGCCCGCCACCTGAGTGACCCTTGGCGTTACAGGTCGTCGCGGAGATCCACGCCCAATCCGGACCGCTCGGGAAGCGTGATGTAGCCGTCGGGATCGGGCACCAGTGGCTCCGCCAGGATTCCCTGGAAATCCGTCGTGTCCAATTTTCCTGGCTCCTGGATCAGCTCGATGAAGCCGGCGTTCGGGACCGACGCGATCAGGTGCAGGTGCGCCGCCACGCCGAGGCCGTTTCCGCCGTGATGCGGGGCGATCATCCTGTGGTGCATCTCCGCGTACGCCGCCACTTTCCGCAACACACTCAACCCGCCCGCGACGAGGGCGTCCGGCTGGACGACGTCATAGCAGTGCTGGTCGATCATCCACCGGAACTCATGCAGTCCGGTGTTGTTTTCGCCTCCGGCGATCGGTACATCGCTCGCGCTCACCAGCCGCGCCAGGTTGTCGAACTCGTACCGCCCCAGCGGCTCCTCCAGCCAGGTGACATCGAGCCGCGCGAGCTCCCGGCAGGTCGCGAGCGCGCGATCGTAGTCCCAGACGAGGTCGTCTTCACTTCCCGGCGTGCCGGGCTCCTGCGCCTGGTTGGCGTCGACCATGATCTCCATGCGGTCACCGACCGCCGCCCGGACTGCCTCAACCTGGGCGATATCCTCCCGCATCGTCGCCGAATGCACTCGAAGCTTGATCGCGGTGTATCCCTTGTCGAGCAGCGCCAGCGCATCCTCCGCGCGCTGCTCGGGAGAGCCAACCTCCACCATGCTGGCGTAGGCGCGCACCCGGTTCCGATGCGCTCCCCACAGGCGATACAGCGGCAGATTCGCGGCCTTGCCGATGAGATCCCACAAGGCCATCTCGATCCCGCAAGCGATCGGCAGGGAGGCAAACCCGCCAGCCGCGTTGCGCATGACACGAGTGAGATAGTCGACCTTGAAAGGATCCTGACCGGCGAGGCGCGGCGCGATCACGTCACGCGCCAGCTCCGGCGATCCCCCACTGGCGCCGATGCCCACGATCCCTTCGTCCGTATGCACCGTGTAGATCGTGGTGACAGCCGCGGTCCAGGTTCTCCCTGGCGACCATGCCGGATGCACCTCCACCGGATACGCCCGGCGGCAGGCAGTTGCTTCCACGCGCGTGATTTTCATTTTCACCTCATCTCGTCAATGGTCACGTCCGAATTCCGGTCGGCGGCATGGTACTGCCCGGGCAGCACCGTGCATACCCGTCAACCCGCCTCCGCGGCCCACCGTAGACCCCACCGGGCACAAGGTCCGGCTGCAGGAGGGGCGGGTGAGTCATGGCGTCATGGTCGTTTGGCACACGGGATTGTCGGGCAAGGCAAACCCCGCATGGGATGCGGGGCTGCCAGTTGAATGGATTTGCCGGCCCTCGATCACGCAGCCAGGGTCGTCCCGGTTTTCGCCATGCGCCGCCCACGGCGGCGCTCACAGGACTGGTCAGTTCTCCGCGACCGTGCTCCGCTCGACCTGATAGCCGCTCTGCAGGCAATCCGCCTCCGACCGGAGCGTGTTCGGCTCATAGTCTCGCGGCACGACAACGTAGTTGAACTGCCAGAGCGGGGAGTATTTCTCCATACCCGGCACTGAATCGTAGATGTTGTACTGCCCTTCGACGTACTCTGGCTCCCTGCCATCCTTCAACTTGCCCTGGTCGTCGAGCTCGACCGCGTAGACGATCTGGTATTCCTGGGCGACCTTGTTGCCGCGAGCCTGGCGGTGCTCGTCGAAGTCGAGCTCGACTTCACCGCTATCGAGGGCATAGACGATCCTGCCATCGAACCAGACCCGTTCGACCTCAGCGGCGTAAGGATTGTTGTACGTCAGGTTCTCAGTGCCGTCCGGGCGATACGTCTCGGATTGCGATTGCTGGCCCGGATTTCCCTCCGAGATGCGCCAGACTCCTCCCTGCTTCCCAGGTGGGACACCCTGCGTTCCGTTCGTCATCACTGTCTCCTCTCTGCCGCTGCCCGCACGCTCGGCCATTGACGGTCATGAGATGCCGTCATGAAACGGGCACGATCCCGGACTCGCCATGATCCATTTGGGCCGCGCCCGCCTGAATTCTGATGTTTACAGACATGCAAGTCGTGTGCCATGCGCGTCGATACGCTTGCGGCCGAAGAAAGGCGCATACATAAATCGTTTGGCTTCTGATCCGACCACAAGAATCCATACCGGGAAAGTGCCTCAAATGACCAGCATCCCGCCAAACGATCCGGCGGGATGCTGGTCTTGCTATTCGTGTTGTCAATCGAAGCTCAGGCCGTCTTGGCGTAATCGATCTCCTGCTCATTGACGGTGAGCAGGATCGGGCGCGAGCGGTTGTTGATCACGTTGGCGTCGACGATGCACTTCTTCACGCCTTCGAGCGACGGAATCTCGTACATCACGTCGAGCAACACTTCCTCGATGGCGGTCCGCAGGCCACGCGCGCCGGTCTTGCGCTCTTCGGCCTGGCGGGCGGTCGCTTCCAGCGCGTCGTCGGTGAAAATCAGCTCGACGTCATCGAGGGAGAAGAAGCGCTGGTACTGCTTGACCGCGGCATTCTTCGGCTCGGTGAGAATCCGCTTCAGATCCTCGCGCGAGAGATGATTCAGCGACACCGCCACCGGCAACCGCCCGACGAACTCCGGAATCAAGCCATACTTGAGCAGGTCATCGTGCGAGAGCTGGCTGAGTGGATTCTCAATCTGCTCGGACGGGCCCGTGAAGTCGCCGCCGAAGCCCATGAACGCCTGCTTGCCGATGCGCTTCTGGACGACTTCCTCGAGCCCCTCGAAGGCGCCACCGACGATGAAGAGGATGTTGCGGGTGTCGATCTGGATATATTCCTGGTGGGGGTGCTTGCGACCGGCCTGCGGGGGCACATTGGCGATGGTGCCCTCGATGATCTTGAGCAGGGCCTGTTGCACGCCCTCGCCGGAAACGTCCCTCGTGATGCTTGGGTTGTCCGACTTGCGGGCGATCTTGTCGATCTCATCGATGTAGATGATGCCGTGCTGGGCGCGGGCGACATCCCCCGCTGATTGGATCAACCGCAGCAGGATGTTTTCGACATCCTCGCCGACGTAGCCCGCTTCGGTCAGGGCGGTGGCGTCGGCAATGCTGAACGGCACATCCAGCAGCCTCGCCAGCGTCTGGGCGAGCAGGGTCTTGCCGGAACCGGTCGGCCCGACCATCAGGATATTGCTCTTCTGCAGTTCGACCTCGGATTCAGACTGCATGCCGGCGTTGATCCGCTTGTAGTGGTTGTATACCGCCACCGACAGGATCTTCTTCGCCTGGTCCTGCCCGATCACATACTGGTTGAGCTGGTCATAGAGCTCCCGTGGCGTCGGGATTTTCGATGGTCCCGGTTCGGGCGATTGCGTGCTCGGCTCCTCCTCCTCAATGATCTCCCGGCACAGCTGGACACACTCGTCGCAGATGTAAACCGAGTTCGGCCCGGCTATCAACCGCCGAACTTCTTCCTGGCCTTTGTTGCAGAAGGAACACCGATAATGCACCCGAACACCTCATTGATTTCAAAGATCGACGCGTCAACTCGTTTGGCCGGATTACGACTTGTCCGGCTTGGACCCGTTTGGGTTGATGTCCGTGCCAGGCGTCATCACCTGGTCCACGATGCCATAGTCCTTCGCTTCGTGACCGGTCATGTAGTAGTCACGCTGCGTGTCCAACTTCACCTTGTCGAATTCCTGCCCGGTGTGGTCCGCCATGATCTGGGTCAGGGTTTTGGTCAGGCTCATCGTTTCCTTGGCGGCAATCTCGACATCCGGCACATTGCCGCGGAACCCGGCCGAGCCCTGGTGAATCATCACCCGGGAGTTCGGCAGGGCGAATCGCTTGCCTGGCGTCCCCGCCGCGAGCAGGACCGCCGCCATGCTGGCGCCCATGCCGATGCACAAGGTGGACACATCCGGTCGGACCATGCGCATGGTGTCGTACATCGCAAGACCAGCATACACCTGTCCGCCCGGAGAGTTAATGTACAGACGGATGTCCTGTTCGGGATCGTCATGCTCCAGGAAGAGCATCTGGGCGATGATCACGTTGGCGACCTGGTCGTCGATGGGGGTGCCGAGGAAGATGATGCGGTCCTTGAGCAACCGGGAATAGATGTCGAAGGCGCGCTCACCACGGTTGGTGCTCTCGATCACCGTGGGGATCAGGTTTTCAATCTTCGGAATTTCCATGGTGTGTGCAGATCCTCTTGGTGCTGGCTGTGACGTTGACGGGCGCCGTGTGGAACCCAGATGCGTGACAGCGCTCGAAACGAGATGTCATTCACCAATGATAATCCGATCTGTCGAGTTCCTCACCTGACCATATGGTGAGGATAGCGCACCAGTCGCCGGCGGGTAGCACGCGCGATGACCGCATTGGGGGAACCATCCAGCCAGATTCTACCACCATGCGCGGTGCTTACTCGCCATCATCACGCAGGTTTCGTGCCGGATCTTCCGCGATCACCGCCCAGGGCTGGTCTCGCAGCCGCGTCATGATCACCGTGAGCTGCCGTGAACCCCGACCGCGCAGTCGTTTCGCGATGGCGTCGACATCACCGGCAAGTCCTCTTCGGCGGATATCGACGGCACCGGCGTCGAGCTCCCGCAGGCGGCGTTTCACCTTGCGCTCATGCCACGGCATCGCACCGACCACTTGCAAGCTTCGCCCGAACGGGGTATCGACCGGTTGCTCGGCGAGCAGGAAGGCGATCCGCTCATCGAGCATTGCCGCGCCGAGCGTCCGCGCGAGCTCCCGCACCAGCCCTGATCGCGTCACCGCCGGGCTCGGGTCGATGATCGTCATGCCTGGTGCGGGATCGGCGAGCGGTACCGGATCGCCTGGTAACGATGTCATCGAAGCGGTAATGTCATCGCGCAGCACCGTCGCCCGTCGTGATCCGTTGGCGAGGGCAGGGGACCACAGCATGCTCTCCTTCAGGTCGTTGCCAACGGCGATGCATTCGAGCTCCCAGCCGTTTGGGACACGGTCATGGTCGATGCCTGGCGCCGCTGTCACCGCGACCTTCGCGACACGATCGACCAGCCCCAGCGCCCAGTCGAGTGGGGGAGAGGTGGCGTCGTCACCGGCTCGCCGCCCGCCACGTCGCCGCGCCGGATCGAGAAAGACGCCATCAACGCCAGCGAGCGTGACTGTCTCCGCATCGCTGATGAGCGTTGCCAGGTCGACGTTGGGGTTGATGATCCTCGCGTTCGCCTCCGCCATGGCGACATGCAGTGCATCGCGGTCCACGGCCAGGAGGGAACCGATATCGCGTCGTCGCGCCAGCGCCATCAGGTCGCCGCCGATACCGCAGCAGAGGTCGGCGACGCGGTTGCATCCGGCGAACCGGGCCACACGGTAATCGGCGACGATCCCAGCGGTGGCCTGCTCCAGGCCGTCGGCGGTGAACCAGAGCCGGTCGGCTTCGCGAAACCGGCTTCGCGCCTTTACTCGCAGGGCGTGTATCGTCATCGCCGCCGCGACGAGGTCGGCGTCCCACGTTTGTCGGAGTTGCGTGATCAGGGAGAGAGACTCCGATGCTGACGGCGCGGCGTCACGAATCTCGTCAAGCAGCCGCATGCCATCGTCAGATTGAAGCTGGTCGAATTGATCCGGGCGAATGCGCATCAGTATGAACTCCCGCAACGGCGCGACGAATGGTAGGAGCAAGGCTACCACCCGGTGGACCCAGGGCATGGACGCTGCCGTTGGCCAGAAGGAGTCATTGTCTCAACTCTCTCGCGGGTGTAGTATGAGGTCAACCACAAAAGATCAGATATCCGGGTTCCTAGGCCGCACAATCTCCGGTAGGCGTATATACCACCAATGAGGTGAGTGACATGACATCCTCCCGTTTCATCCGGCTCACTGACGCACTCTCCGCCAGGCTCTCGCGGCGCACTGCCCTCACCGGCGTTTCGGCGGCAGCGTTGGCATCCCAAGCCCGTGTCGGCGCACAAACCGGCACTCCCGCAGCCGACTCCGCAACCCAGGTCGGGATCGCGCCTCCGGGGACGAATGCTTTCGAGTTCGTTGGCGTAGTCCAGCAACTCGGCTTGGACTTCTCGCTCACCGCCTATGTTACCAATCTGGCCGGGGTGGACAGTGCATTGCTCTTCGAAGAGGCCGACCCGCTCGCGCGATCGGAAGCGAATGCGCGGTTGTTGCTGTCTGGGACAGGAACCGGCACGGCACGCTCCATTCTCGACAACCTGTTCGTCGTCAATGCTGAAGGCGCCGTCACCTTCTCGATCGGTGGCCCTGGAGCCTCCTTCGCTGACGCCGCGTCGTTCGAGGCGGGTACGCCGATCGCCAGCATGTCGGTGAGCCTGCAGGACGTCATCAACGTGCAGGCACTCCAGCAAGGCCTCGCCACAGGGTACGGAACCTTCATTATTGATTCCACCAACGCCTTCGACCTTGGCGGCGCCTCGACGGTGCTGGCCGCTCCCGGCACCGCCTTTCGTTCACCGGTCAGGGGACGCTTCAGGATCCGGCAACGCTCAACGCATTCATCCTTATCGCGGGCAACTGTGTCGTTGCTGGATAGGCGACACGATGACCGAATACGAGCGCGCTGTCAAGCGAGCCGATGCGATTGCCGAGAGGTTCATTGGGAGGGCAGCGCCCGTGCGCTTCACCCTGGCGGTGTCACCGCGGGAACGGGAGGCGATCTACCGTCTGCGCGCTCGCGTCGTCATCGAGCGTGGATGGGTCGACCCCGGCGCCTTGCGGGACGGCATCGAACGCGATCAGTACGACGATCGCGCGGTGTACATCGCCGGTTGGGATTGCGACGAGCTCGTGGCAACTGCGCGCCTCGTGTTTCCTGCACCCGGAGCGCCGTTGCCGGTCGAAGAGCAGTTTCAGGTTGACGCGGACCCGCATGGGAGAAGCGCCAATGTGGACCGAATCATTGTCGCCCGGGATTATAGCGATCCGCACCACCGACTGCTGAGCGGCGTCACCGGGAGGTGCTGGCTCGAGCTCCGAGCCCAAGGCTACTCTGCCGCGGTCGGCGTCCTCTCGCCTACCATTCTCCGGTTATACCGTCGTATCGGATGGCGCCTGGAGTCCCTCGGCCCCGCCCGGCAGTACTGGGGCGAGCAACGCATCCCCTACCGGTTTGACCCGATTGTCTCCCTCGATCCGGGCGCCGGTGAGGTCACTGACCTGGAGCGCAATCGTTCCTCCCGACTGCTCGATCATGGCGGCGGCATCCCGCACGCCGGCACCAACAATTCCGAATCGCATTGAGATCCGCGCGTAGCTCCTGGGCGGTGACCACGCCCGGCAGGCGCCATCCCGGGACTGGCCAGGCCACGTCGACCGCCCCTGTCGCAATCACGACGGCGGAGGCATCGAGATGGAATGCGTGGGTGTCATCGAACGCGGCGATCGTCGGTCCTGGCAGTAACGCCCAGACAGCCGTTCCGGACTGATAATCGACCCCGGCATGGCGCAACATCGTCGCTGAATCATCCACTCCGTGGAGCGATGGACGCTCATCCAGCAAAACGACCGGCGCATGTTGTGACGCGGAAAGGGCAGCGGCAATTCCGCACGGCCCACCACCGATAATCACAACAGGTTCAGCGCTCATCCGTCGATCCTCTCACCGGCCCCACTTCAAATTGCCTCGTTCTCACCAGTGAGAGGCGCTCGGATGCGATACATCCGAGCGCCTCTCGCAATGGTTCCTGATAGTGGCGATATGCGCTATCGGGTGTGCTTCTTTTGGCCATTCACCGTCGGACCTTCCGCGAATGACAGCGCGTATGATACCCGAATCACCTCGGACTGCTCATAATCGAGTTCGCCCGCATGGTATCGGCGCGCGAATTCCTCGCCCGACATGTTCAGGTAGTTCCGGGCCTGCGGATCGAGCAATTCCTTGCCTTCTTCGCGTGAAATGACATGGTAGTGCTCGGGATCGAGTTGAAGCGTACCGTGCTCTTCCGTGTCCGGGCGTGTTCGCTGAAATGGATTGCGCAACTTGCCCACGTGGATCACCTCCTTAACAAGTCCACGCCAGTATGGCATACGGGCGCGCCAGCTTGGTGCGCTCGCATATGATGGCGTCCGCGGGACCGCTTCCAGGTCTCTTGACGCCTTCCAGAATCGCGACGACGATGCCATGCAACGATCTGCTCCCAAGAGTGAGGCATTATGAGCGACTCACAACTCTCAGTTTCCCACCTCCGCACCGAATATCTGGTCGACCCGGTCGGCATTGGCGTCCGGCGTCCCCGGCTTTCATGGACGCTGGAATCAGCACGGCGGGGAACCCGGCAAACCACCTATCGGATCGTCGCCGCTGGTTCACGGGAGCCGGTGTCGGATGGCAGTGGCGAGCTCTGGGACAGCGGCTGGATCGAGAGCCGCGACACAAATCAGGTCTGCTACGACGGCGAACCCGTCGCGGCGCGGCAACGCATCTGGTGGGCGGTGCAGGTCCGTGACGATGCCGGCGCGGAATGTGTCAGCGACCCTGCCTGCTGGGAAATGGGCCTCCTGCCTGCTACCGATGTCGATCCATCCGGCGCCGGTGAGCGCTCGGAATGGCAGGCGAAATGGATTTCGTTGCCAGGACTCGCGCCGGATCGTGATATTCCAAAAGCACAGGAATGGGATGGGCTCGTGCCAGCGCCGTATTTTCGGCAGTCGTTTGATAGTGACGGGAACGTTGAGCGCGCAACACTCTACGTGACCTCGCGCGGGGTGTATGACGCGCACCTGAACGGCGCTATCGTGGGGGATCACACGCTCTCGCCTGGCTGGACCGATTATCATCGCCGCATTCAGTGCCAGGCGTTCGATGTTACCGATCGCATCGTCGCCGGTGAAAACGTGATTGGCGCGGTCGTCGCGCCGGGCTGGTTTTCGGGGTATGTCGGTTTCGGTCCGCAATGCCGCCACTACGGCGATACGCCCCACCTGTTGATGCAGCTTCACATCGACCTCGCGGACGGCGGCGAACAGGTGATCGGCACGGACGGCGCCTGGCGGGCGACGACCGGCGCGGTGCGTTATGGCGACCTGCTGATGGGCGAGCACATCGACGCCCGCCGCGAGCCTAACGGCTGGAGTGCGCCGGGGTTTGACGCCAGTGGCTGGCGGCAGGTCGCGGCTTCGGCGATCGGGTCGGTGCCTATCGTCGCCTCGGTGGCTGAGCCGGTGCGGACCATGGAGGTGATTCGCCCGGTCAGCATCAACGAGATCGCGCCGGGCACTTGGATCGTTGACCTGGGCCAGAACATTGCCGGACGCGTGCGACTCACCGCCACTGGTGAACCAGGCGCCACGATCCACCTCCGTCACGGCGAGATGCTCAATCCGGACGGCACGCTCTATACCGAAAACCTGCGCGGCCCCCTTGCCGACGACACCTTCGTCCTTGCGGGCAAAGGCAATGAGGCATTCGAGCCGCGCTTTACCTGGCATGGCTTCCGCTATGTCGAGGTCACCGGATATCCCGGCGAGTTGGCCGCTGATGACATCGCTGGATGTTTTGTTGGGTCGGATACCACACCAGTTGGCGGCTTCACCTGCTCCGACCCGCTTATCAACACATTGCGGGAAAATATCGTGCGGGGTCAACGCGGCAACTTCCTCAGCATCCCCACCGACTGTCCCCAGCGCGATGAGCGGCTTGGCTGGCTTGGCGACGCACAGGCGTTTGTCGGTACGGCTGTCGGGAACATGGATGTCGCGGCGTTTTTTACCAAATGGACGCAGGATCTCCGCGATGCGCAGTCCGAAGCTGGCGCCTTCCCGGATGTCGCGCCCCGGTTGTGCGACCTTTCCGATGGCGCGCCGGCCTGGGCCGATGCCGGGGTGATCGTGCCGTGGACGATCTGGCGGACGTATGGCGATACGCGACTGATTGACGAGCAGTGGTCGTCGATGGTGCGCTGGATGGACTGGTTGCAACGCGCCAACCCGAACCTGCTGTGGCAAAAGGGTCGACACAAGGACTTCGGCGACTGGCTTTCGATCGGCGCCGATACGCCAAAGGAGCTGATCGGCACCGCCTATTTCGCGTACGATGCGAAGCTGATGGCGGAGATGGCCACGGCAATTGGTCGCGATGACGAGGCTGTAGCCTACGACGAGCTCCATCGCAATGTTGCCGGGGCGTTCTGTCATGCCTACATCAACGATGACGGCTCGATCAGGGAGGGAACCCAGACCGCGTACTGCCTCGCGCTCCATTTCGATCTGTTGCCGGACGAACTTCGCGATGCCGCCGTCAGCCACCTGATCGCCGATCTCAAGGCGCACGACTGGCACATCACCACCGGATTCGTCGGGGTGAGCTACATCTGCCACGTGCTAACCGAGGCAGGTCACGCCGATGTCGCCTATCGGCTGCTGTTGCGGGAGTCGTTCCCGAGCTGGAAGTATTCGATCCTGCACGGCGCAACCACGATCTGGGAGCGCTGGGACGGCTGGACCGAGGAAGATGGCTTCCAGGATGTCGGGATGAACTCGTTCAATCACTACACGCTTGGATCGGTGGGGGAGTGGCTTCTTCGCGGTGTGGCCGGCATCAACGCGACCACGCCAGGGTATTCGTCCATCGAGATTCGTCCCTGCCTGGATCGCTCGCTCGATTTCGCGGAAGGCTGGTATCGAAGCATCCACGGCGAGATTCGCAGTGGCTGGACGTGGACCGACAACGGATACCGCCTCGACGTCACCGTGCCAGCCAACGTGGATGCCAGCATCACCTTGCCGGAGAGCGAAGCGGCGGAGGTCACGGAAGGCGGCTTGCCGCTGGAATCGGTCGACGGCATTACCTTGGTCGAATACGAAGGGGAGGCAACGATTGTGACGACAGGTTCCGGCAGCTACCGCTTCGAGGTGGTGCGAAACCGCTAAAGCCACGCGGATCTCGTAGGGGAGAACTTGAACGCGCTACGGATCGTCATCGGCAGACGCTGCACGCGCGCAAAACACCATCGTGTTGAGGAGCCGGTATGCGATGATGGCGCCAACTCGTGAACCTGCCCTGAGATGGGCAGGTTCGTCACGACCAGCACGTAGCGATAATGATCGGCATCGTCGCGGTGCTGCCTGAACGACGTCACCGTTCGCATCCGAGTGCGGATCTATGAGCGTCGCTGGCACGTTCGCCAGTAAGAATGATCACAAACCATCGGGAGGGAACCTGCATGTCAACCGCGGAAACGGTTTCGAGTCAGGCGCGCTTCACAGAGGCGATGGAACGCTTTCAGCAGAGGATCGACGGCCACTTCGGGGTCATGGTTCGCGACTTCGAATCCGGTCTGGAGCTGACGTGGAATCACGAGGACGTCTTCCCGACCGCCTCGACGATGAAGGTGCCGCTGCTCTATGGCCTCTACCAGATGGCCGAAGCGGGCGAGATCGATCTCACCTCTCGCGTCACCCTCAGCCCCGAACTGCGCGTGCCCGGCTCCGGTGTGCTGCAGCACTTCGACGAAGGGCTTCAACCGACGGTACGCGACCTCGCCGAGCTGATGATCACGGTTTCCGACAATGAGGCCACCGACCTGCTGTACCGCATGTTGGGGGGCGAGCGAATCGCGCGGACGCTGGATGCGAGTGGCCTGCATCAGACCCACTTGCCGCATACGACCTTTCAATTGCTCGCAAGGATCGCGGGCTTTGACCCCGACGACACGTCCGTGAGCTACGATGACCTGCTCGCACGCTTTGAGGAGGAGCCGAGCACGCCCGAACCAGGCGATTCGACAGGGGACTTCAATGGCAGCTCGCCCGCCGATATGGTGCGGCTGCTGGGATTGATCGAGAGCGGCGAAGGTCTCTCCGATGAAAGCCGCACGGCGATAATCGACATCATGAAGCATCAGAACTTCAACACGATCATTCCTGGCCGCCTGCCGGAGAACCGGCATATCGAAACCGCGCACAAGACCGGCAGCGTCAGGGGCGTGCGCAACGATGCCGGCCTGGTCTATGCGCCGGGGGTTCGCTATGCAATCGTGATCATGAGCAAGGACCTCGCCGACACTAACGAGGCCGTCGTGCAGTTCGCGCACATCTCCCGCTGGGTCTGGGATCACATCGCTGACGACGTATGAACTGGGCGGCATGACACGGGCGTGCCGAGATATACCTTCCGCACGATGCCAGTGATAACATTCAGCAGAGGTTCGAATCCCGAAGGGCAGGTGTTACATGACCGAGACCCGCGAACTTACCATCCTGATCGACAGCGAACTCGATGACGATCTCACCGAGCTGGCGAGCGCGACTGGCCGCGACAAGCTGAGCCTGGCTCGCGAGGCCCTGGCGGAGTGGCTGGAAGACCAGGAGGATTCCCGGGACGCAGAGGCGACGATCCAGCAGGGAAACCCTGCGATCCCGTTGGAGGAGGTCAAGCGAAGCCTTGGGCAGGAGGGTTGAGTTCGATTCTTCGGCGCATAATACCAAACCCGGGTGAACACTTCGAGGTTCCCAGGCACGGGACGATCGTACGCCGACCCGACATCACGGACCAACACGGGGTCGGTCCCTCCATACATGCGGGAGCTCATTCCCCATCGATTACCCGGATTTGGTATGAGATCGCAATCCGTTTCCGGCACGATGGCGTTGAGCAAGAACCGCCGTCGACCCTCAAGGCAGATGCGAAAGCACGGCGTCGCCGACATCGCGCGTGCTGGCGCTGCCGCCGAGATCGGGCGTCAGCACACCGGCCGCTGTCGTCGCCCTGATCGCTGCCATCACCGCCGCCGCTTCGGCGGCCAGCCCCAGATGCTCCAGCATCAACGCCACCGTCCAGATCGCCGCGATCGGGTTGGCGATGCCTTTGCCGGCGATATCCGGCGCGGAACCATGCACCGGCTCGAACATGCTCGGATGGCGTCGCCGCGGATCGATGTTGGCGCTGGCGGCGATGCCGAGGCTGCCCGCCAGCGCGCTGCCGAGATCGGACAGGATGTCCCCAAAGAGATTGGACGCCACCACCACATCAAGCGACTCCGGGTGCGAGACGAACCGCGCCGCCATCGCGTCGACCAGGCCCTGGTCGGTGTCGACGTCCGGATAGTCCGCCGCCACGCGGGCGAACGTTTCATCCCACAGCGTCATGCCGTACTGCTGAGCGTTGCTCTTGGTGACACTGGTGACCTTGCGGCGGGTGCGTGTGCTGGCGAGCTCGAAGGCATAACGCATGATGCGCTCGCAACCTTCCGCGGTGAACAGCGCCGACTGGATCGCCACCTCGCGATTGCCGTCCCGGCCAGCGAGATTGCGCCCTCCCACACCGGCGTACTCACCCTCCGAGTTCTCTCGCACAACCACCCAGTCCATCGTCTCCTCCGTCGCATGGCGCAATGGGCTGGTGATGCCGGGCAGCAGCCGCACTGGTCGGATACAGGCGTACTGGTCGAACCCCTGGCAGATGGCGAGCCTCAGGCCCCACAGGCTGACGTGGTCCGGCACACCGGGCCAGCCGACCGCGCCGAAGTAGATCGCGTCAAAACCGGCCAGGCGTTCGAGTCCGTCCTCAGCCATCATTCGCCCGGTCTCAAGATAGTGCTGGCAGCCCCAGGGGAAGGATTCAAATTCGAACGCGAGATTTCCAACCGAGCGCTCGGCCAGCCGGTCGAGCACGCGCAGTCCTTCCGGCACGACTTCCGTGCCTATGCCATCCCCGGCGATGACGGCGATTCGATAGGGTCGAGGCGACATGATGGTGAGGCTCCTGGTTGGCCGCGCGATTCAGGGCATCACCGTACACCGGTTGATCGTCGCTGTCGACACCAGTGGGGCGGGCGACGACCAGCTCGCTACGGCACTTTCCGCGGGCGCCGCGATCAACGATTGTGCACGTTTCGCGCACACCGGATGGACCAGACAGGCATCCTTCGCGCTGTCCCTGCGCGGGATCCGCCCCTACCAAAATGCCATCAATCATCCGAAATCCATATGAGATCACGGCAAAGGCATCACCGGTAATAGAAAAAACCCCGGCGCGGCAAACCTGCCGCGCCGGGGGTGCTCATGTGAATGGGCAACGTGTCGAACCGACTAGCCGTTGTCGATCACAAGATGATCTTCACTGTCGAACAAGTCGTCCATGACTTCCTCAAGCTCATCCAGCAATCCGTCCGCCAACTCTTCGTCATTGACAACATTATTGTCGCCATCGACGCCATCGTCGTCGGTGCTGTTGTCAATGACGCCGCCTTGGTTGTCCACCCCGTCATCGTCGCTGTTGTCGTCAGTGGTAATGACCGAGCTGTTGTTGACATCGCCGCCGAGATTGCCAGCGTGAGAAGTGGAAACCTGTTCGGTAACGTTGTCAGGGCTGTTGGTCTGGCTACCTCCGGTTTGCGACTGGATCTGGCTGTTGTTGATGGTGCTGACCTGTTCCGCGCTGCTCGTCTGACTCGAATCGCCTTCGTCGGAATCGCCTGCCTCGGTATCACTGGACTCGCAACCGGGCGTGTCCTCACCGCCATCACTGTTGTTCAAACTCGCCTCGCACGTACTGCTGACCTCAGCGCCCGCATCACCCCCGCTGGTGTTGTGCTGGTTGATCGAGTGAGAGCTCTACTGAGTGACAACCTGGTCCTGGTCTTCATGCTGGTTTTGGTCCTGAGCGCTGCCCTGATCCAACTCGATAATGTTGGAGGTGGAGCCGAGGCCAATGTCGCCGCCGCCATCTGACGGTTCCGGCAATACTTCGAAGGCGATCCAGTCGAAGTCAACATCGCGCTCGGCGCCAAACACCGAGCGAACCTCGACATATGAATCGGCGAACAATGTCCGCGTATCCGATGCGCCGGTCAGGCAGAGATACGGATAAAGTTCGCTGTAGTTGATGTTGAAGTTGGGATCGCCGCTCGCCTGGTTCGTATCGCCGTCGGAGCGGTACTCAAAGCACACGACATAGCTGTTGGGGTTGGTGAAGGTCAACGTCACCTCGCCAACACCAACGTCGACCACGGTCACGCTGGTGGCCGCCGCCACAGCGGGCAATGTGAACGCACCGATTGCCAAACTCACCACCGCCAGGGCAGCCAGTAGCTGACGCCTCATTCTGTCTCTCCAGTCGTGCATCTCCGGACCATTACCCGAAGCACGGACGATCTCCCCAGATCATTTCAAGCCTTGCCGATGGCGAAACGCCCGTCGTCATCTGTCGCCCAGATGATAGGACGGGGTTCTATCGGATCAGGAACCATGAACACACTACCATGATCACCGTTTACGGTCAATCACGACAGCCGTCTTTTTTGGACTTCCTGACACAGGAATGCACCGCGACCCATGTCATGTCGAGGGAGGAGCAAGGAAAGGACAGATCACCCTCGCCAGGCGCTCTCACGTGTTTGGCGGAAGGAGCTCAGGGCAAGCCACATCTTAATGAAGCTGGCGCACTATCATCGGTTGCCGCCATTTGCTACTATCACTGAAATGGCGAGCTATTCCGGTCGACTTTGTGAACTGGTCCTATCATGCGCGCTCAGCCAACGCGGCAGCTTTCGCCACCACCTGAACCGCCTCCAACCAACGGCCTGAGTTCCACGCCGGACCTTCCCCAGCCGTTGACATCCTTCGTTGGCCGTGCGGCTCACCTCAAGACGATCGTTCACCTGCTCCGCCAACCTGACGTGCGGTTGGTCACCCTGGCGGGACCCGCCGGCGTCGGCAAGACTCGTCTTGCGCTCGCGGCGGCCTCCACATTGGCGCGGGACTTCAGCGACGGGGTCCACTTCGTCCCGTGCGCCACCCTCCGTGAATCGAAGCAGGTTCCAGCCGCCATCGCCGAGACTCTGAGCATTCAAACCGTTGGCCGCGACTCGATTGAATCACGCGTGATCACCTATTCACGCGACCGATCGATGCTCCTGGTGCTCGATAATCTCGAGCATGTGCTGCCCGTGCCGCTGATCACGCGCATGCTGACAGCCTGTCCTCATGTCAGGATCCTCGCCACCAGCCGCACCGTGCTGCATCTATCGGGGGAACACGAATACGTTGTGCCACCGATGGACGTGCCGGATTCGGCGCGCGACCTGCCGGTTGACGAGCTCGCCTCAATCGAAAGCGTCGTCCTGCTTACCCATCGGGCGCGACAGATCGATCCCGACTTTGCCGTCACGCCTGAGAACTCGGTGGACCTCGCCATGATTTGCGCGCGGCTCGACGGCTTGCCGCTCGCGATCGAGCTGGCTGCCGCCCGCATGAAGGTCTTTCCGCCCGCGGCTTTGCTCGACCGGTTGTCCGATCGCCTGTCCCTGCTGACAGGTGGCCCGTCGGACCAGCCGCTCCACCAGCGCACCATCCGCGCCACCATCGACTGGAGCCACGACCTCCTGTCGCCTCGCGAACAGCGCATGTTCCGGCGTCTGGCGGTGTTCTCCGGTGGCATTACGATGCAGGCCGCGGCGGCGATCTGCCGCGACGACAACGATGACGCGTTCACCGATGTCGAAGCGCTGGATGAGCTCACCCTGCTGGTCGACAAGAGCCTGGTCCAACAGGAGCCTGAATCCGGTGACGGTCCCAGCTTTTTCCTGCTGGAAACCGTGCGCCACTACGCGATGGAACGACTATGCGCTTCCGGGGAAGATCACACGGTCCGGGAACGGCATGCGACCCACTACCTGGACTTCGCCGAGCGGACCACGGAGTTGCTGAAGGGTCCGGAACAGGTGATCTGGCTTAACCGGATCGAGGCCAACCAGCCGAACATCCGCCTCGCGCTCGAGACCCTCCGGCAGACAGAGGATTTCGAACGGTACGCCCGCCTGTGCTGCGCGCTCTTCAGGTTCTGGCTGATACGCGGCATGCTGGCCGAGGGTCGGGCATGGCTCGACGCGGCGCTTGCGCCGGCGTGGCAGGCGCGGTTGCCCGATGACCTGCGGTCCATGGTCTTCACCTACTCGGGCTGGTTGGCGCTGGATCAGGGCGACGCGGACCATGCTGAGTCGTGTGGCGACCGAGGGCTTGAGATAGCGACCCGGATTTCTCATGACAGCGCCATCGCGCTCGCCTGCGGACTGCTGGCGTTTGTCGACATCCGCCAGGGATTCGTCTCGCGCGCCGTAGAGCGGCTAGATCGCTCGCTCCTGCACTACCGCGCGGCGGGTGACAACTACCACGTTGCCGGGGCGCTCAACAACCTGGCGCTCATCGCTCTGGGGGCCGGCGACCTGGAGCGCGCGGCGTCCATGTTCGAGAAGTCCCGCGATGCCTATCTGGCACTGGGCAACCCGCGGGGTGTATCACACGGAACCCACAATCGGGGGATAGCGCTCTACGGCCTGGGTCAATATGACGAGGCGTTGCGCTGCTTTCGCGAATCGTACGCGATTGACAGAAAGGCGGTGGACAAGCGTGGCTCCGCGGTGTCGCTCGACCACATCGGCAAATGCGTCCGTGCGCTCGGCGACCCAATCATGGCGTGGGAGGCGCACGCCCAGTCGCTGCCGCTCCGCAAGGAGATCGGCGATCCGCGCGGGCTGCTGTTTTGGCTGGAGGCGATGGCGCTCTGGATGGCACATGCCGCCCGCCCGGAGCTCGCCGCGCGAACGCTGGGAGCGATCGAGGTCGTGCGGATTGGTTCCAATATCCCCATTCACAAGAACGAGCTCGGCGATCACGGGGCAACGGAGAGCCTCGCCCGCGAGCGCCTTGGCGACAAGAGCTTCGAAGCCCACCTCGCCAGGGGTCGCTGGCTGTCGCTCGATGAGGCGGTCGCCGCCATGCAAGAGGCGGCGGAACAGTGTGTCCTGGAGCTGGAACACGGCGCGCCCACGACGTCGACGAGTTCGGCGAATATCTCAGGCCTGACCCCGCGTGAACATGAGGTGCTCATGCTCATTGCCCAGCGCTACGCGAACAAGGAGATCGCGGAAGCGCTCTACATCAGCCCACGCACCGTCGCGCGGCATGTCACGGCGATCTTCAACAAGCTGAGCGTGCATTCCCGCCGCGAAGCCGCCGCACGGGTGAACGGCTCATCGCCTGACTGACGGCCGGGCCGCCGAAGCCCCGTATCCGCTGTACCTCACTCCGGAGCAAACGACGCCACTCCATGCGAGCACCCTGGCCGCCTTCCGCGTCCGGCCTGAGCCACAGGATCGGCCGCGACAGTCCAGATCTGCGTGATCAATTTCGACACCCTTCAACCAAACCCCATATGGGTAACTTTGACCCATATCCAAACATCACACGCCCATCGCAATTGGGTCAATCGTGCCGATGCGCCGATCCTTCCCCAGGCGCAGGATGAAGGCTGCCGGAGAAGGCTCCGGCGTCGCGATTCGCGACACGTACCGGCATCCCCGCACGGCGGGAGGGCATGTGCCATTGATGAAACTCTCTGCCCCGCAGATGGTGGCCTCGGCCAAGGCGCATATCGAGAACCTGTCGCCCGACGCGGTCGCCGCCGAACTGCAATCCACGTCCGTAACCCTGGTCGATCTTCGCGAGCCGGAGGAGCGTCTCGAAAGTGGGCTCCTGCCGGGAGCAATTCATGCGCCGCGCGGAATGCTCGAGTTCTACGCCGATCCGAGCAGTCCGTACCACCGGGAAGAGTTCAACCCTGATAGCCGGATCATCCTGATCAGCGCGTCTGGAAGGCGTTCCGCGCTGGCTGTGGAGACGCTGCTGCGCATGGGCTTCCACAACGTGGCGCACCTCGACGGCGGGCTCAATGCATGGATCGCCCAGGGGCTTCCCATTGACGACGGGTAGGGCGGTGCAGTCCGTAGCGGCAGAGTTTGCGTCCGCCAAAATCGGCAACCACGATTCCCAATCGAAATCAACACGCACGAATGAGGTGACGTACCATGAACATTCGACCACATTCCCGACGACGCGCACCCGGGCGAGCGTCTTTCTGGCCCGCATTGCTCATCATCATGATGATGGTGTCGGGGTTGTCCGCGCTGTCAAGCCCGGCGGCGGCGCAGGACACTGGCGACCCGACGCCGGCCGGCGCGGAAGTCCCCGCGGAGCAGACTACCGAGGCGCCGGTCGAACAGCCGGCCGAAGATCCCAACGCGGTTCCAACCGAGGATCCCAACCAGCCGCCGGTCGAGGAACCGGTTGAACAGGCGACTGAGGAGCAGGTTGACAACACCCAGCAGTCGCTGGCCGTCGATGACTCCAGCTCCATTTCGGTGAGCTACCGCGTGTGTCCGGCAGGGACCGACATCGCTTCGGTCGACCCGGCAACGCTGGCCGCGCAGTGTACCGGCCAGCAAAATGGCGTCCCGTTCGATCTTCGCCCGGCTCAGGGTGGGATTTTCGTTTGGAACACCGGTGACGCCGGGCAGTCCAGCGTCCAGTTCACAGATGTTCCGACCGGCGCGGCAACCCTTTACGGTGGATCACCTCCAGCCGCGGTCTTCTGCCAGGGCAACACGTCTCAGGGCAACACCAAACCGTATGCGCGCGTCACCTCGTCCACCCAGCAGCAGTTCCAGGCGATCAACCTCGACGTGCTGGCGGGCGAGCAAATCTCGTGCGACTGGTATGTCGTGGGAACCGGGACAGGGGGGAGCGGGACGGTCATCATCCGGAAAAGCGCCTGTCCGGCGGGATACGATGCATCCGCCCACGACATGTTCGACATGGCCGCCACCTGTCACGAGTCAGTTGGCGCAGTCTACTTCAGCGTTTTCGAGGCTGGCGGCGGCTATGACGGCGGCTCCAAACTGACGAGTGGCGGAGCGTTGAACTCCGTGACCTTTGAGAATGTCCCGAACGTGCCGCTCTGGATCAGTGAAGTGGTCCCGGATGGGTATGGCGATCCCGTCGCGTTCTGTGGGGTCGAGGATTTCCTGGGGAACGATGTTGTTCCCACCCGTTACTATCCGTGGAACGATGGCAAGATCGAACTCGACGCCCCCGGCGAGGAAAACGTCGTCCAGTGCGACTGGTACAACATCCCGACCGGCAAGGTGATTGTCCGCAAGGCGGCCTGCCCTGTGGGCTACGCCGTCTCCAACCCACCGGACATGTACGACATGGCCGCCAATTGTCATGAAAATGCCGGCGTGGTGAACTTCAGCGTCTTCGAAGCCGGTGGTGGCTACGACGGCGGCGTCAAGCCCACATCCGGTGGGGTGCCGAATTCTGTCACGTTCGAGAACGTCCCGAACGTGCCCCTCTGGATCAATGAGGAGATCCCGGCCGGATATGGTGATCCGGTAGTCTTCTGCCAGGTCGAGACGGAGCTCGGCGAGGACGTCACCCCGACCACCTACTATCCATGGAACGCGGGCAAGATCGAGCTCGATGCGCCGGGGTCGGGAAACGTGGCCCACTGCGACTGGTACAACATCCCGACCGGGGGCGACAACTCCGTCACGGTCTACAAATGGCAGTGCGTCGATGGTACCGAGCACGGGCAGTCGCTTGACTACTACCAGGGTGACGGTCAGGCCATGGGTCCGTGCGAGAGCGAGCACCGCAACATCCCGATCAGCCTGATTGATGGCGCTCCCGACAGCCCGAACGACACCATCACCCAGGCCAACGGCACCCAGTTCGACGATGTCGTGCTCGACCAGAACGGGTCGTTCCAGATCACGATCGACGAGCCTGATGGCTACGGCAATCCGATGGTGTTCTGCGGAACCCTTGACCAGGATCAGCAGCAGCCGGTGACGGCGACAGGTAGCACGATCACCCTGACGCCTGCCACCCCGGCATTCACCTACCAGTGCAATTGGTACAACATTCCCCAGGGTCACGGCACGGTCACCATCTACAAGTGGGAGTGCCCGCGGGGGATGGAGATCGAGCAGACGCTGCCCGCGCATCAATCCAGCTGCACCCAGCCGATGGACGATGTCACCTTCACCCTCACCGACAGCAAGGGGCCGCGCGCGAAGGTGACCTTCGGCGGCGTGGTCGAGTGGGCGGATGTGCGAATCGAGCCCATCACCGTCGCGGAAGAGATTCCCTTCGGATACTCCACGCAGCCATACGTCTCCTGCGACTTCGAATCGCAGAACTTACTTACGCTCACGGACGACGTGATCAATGGGGTCCTCACGGCGACGCTGAACCACCCTGGCCAGAAGATCGTCTGCCACTGGTTCAACCAGTACCTTGGCCCCGGCGACCTGACAATCCACAAGTGGACGTGCCCCGAAGGGTACGATCCGGCCGCGTGGAACGCGGACCCGAAGACCGACTGCACCGAGGCGACGAACGGCGTCACCTTCGTGCTGGACCAGCCAGCGGATGCCGATCTGCAATCGAACACGGGCGACTCGATCAACGGCGCAGTCACATTCGGTGGCCTGGCCCCGGGTGACTATGTGGTGAATGAGATCGTGCCAGAAGGGATCGCCGAGGTCTTTGTGCTCGACTGCGTGGGTCTCTATACCGGATCGGTGCATCCCGTCCCGCTCTCGTCTGGACCGACCCTGCAAATACGGATCGCCGGGGGCGACAGGATCGAGTGCCACTGGTACAACGTGCCAGCGATGAATCCGGACTACGGCTGGATGACAGTCACCAAGCACACCTGCTCGACCGTGACCTACGTCTCCGACATCGACTGCGAGATCTTCGAAGACGGTCAGGCGTTCGATCTCCTGGTCTGGAATGGCGACGACTGGGTCGATGCCGCGTCGGGCACGACCGACGCCGCCGGGCAGCTCACGTGGACGAACCTCCAGCCCGGCACGTACCGCGTCGACGAGCAAAATGGCGAGCCGTGCCATGGCACGTCCAACCTGACGGACAGCGACGGCAATCTCGTGGTCCAGCAAGACACGGGCACGGAGGTCAAGGTCTACAACTGTGGCTCCACGCCACCTGTTCCGGGCGCAAAGATGCCAACCAAGTACCCGAATACCGGCGTTGAGCCATCCGGGTCGTCCAACCAGACGACCCCGGCCGCATCGCTCCTCGGCGCGCTGGGCCTGCTGGGAACAGCAACCGTCTCACGCCGCGCCTTCTTGCGACGCTCGCTCATCGCCACCGCGGTCGTCGGCAGTGGATCGATCGCCGTCGCCACCGGCCTGGCGAACCAGCCCATCCTGAGGATCGGCACACCCGCGGGCACGCCGGGACCAGATTGCCTCTATCCGGCGACACCGTCGGCGACTCCTGGAACTCCGGACGCCAATGGCACGCCAACCGCCTGCGCGCGGGGAGCGGTGCCAGTGCATATCACGATTCCGGTGATCGAGGTCGACGCCGGGATCGAAGTACTGGAGATCATCGGCGGCGCGATGCAGCAGCCAACCAACGCCGAAGAGATTGCCTGGTACAAGGAGTCGGCGCGGCTGGGCGAGCAAGGCAACATCCTGCTCGCCGGGCACCTCAACTTCTGGGGTGTGCCCGAAGGCGTGTTCTTCCTGCTCGGGCAGCTGCGGGAGGGCGACGCGGTCGAGCTCGAAGGCGATGACGGCGAGATGTATCGCTACATCGTCCAGTGGACCGAGGATTTTCCGTCGGACGAGGAGCCTCCCACCGAGGCGCTCGGCCACACCGATGAGCAGGCAATCACGCTGATCACCTGCGGCGGCGAGTGGAACATCGGTCGCGCCGAATACGACCACCGGACGCTGGTCCGCGCGGTCCGGGACACGGAGGCGCTCGCCGGCACCCCGGTCGCAACCCCCGGCTCCTGACCGCTCGTCTCATCACTGCATCGACACACGCCCGGACGAAACCTCCGGGCGTGTGTCACGAGTGGCCCCTGGTGAATTATGAAAACAGCTCTGGCATCGGAAAGCGCCAGTGCCGGTTCCCGCGGCCCCCAGGGTGCATCCCGGACGCGGGCGGCGTTGGGTCCCCGTTTCAAATCGTTGATGATCGCGACATCCGGCATGCACCGGACGTTAGAAAGGCAGAGCACAGTGATGAACACGTTGAATATCGGCAAGCGGTATCCCATCGCAAGCGCCATCATGGTCCTGATGGGATTGGCACTGCTGGTGATGCCGCTTGTGCCCACAACCGCCGCCGCACCTGTCGAGACCGACGTGCCCATTGAGGACCGGGCCCAGATGCAGCAGGCGGAGTGCGTGGCAGCGGGCGGAGCCCTCTTCAGCCATTACTTTTTTGACGCGGCCGGCCTCGCCACGGCACAGGTGATCTGTGAAGCCAGGGGGTGGGTTTGTGACAATACGCGAACCACCGAGGACTGCTACACAGTGGGCAGGTTCGCCCAGCTGACACCGGCGGTCGTGCCGGACGAGCGTCCTGACACCGTCGCGCCAAGCGAGAATCCCGAGGAGAACGTCCCGGTCGTCGACGATCGGGTGGCGCCGCCGGGCGGGGTCGCCGAGGATCCGACAGCGGGTGACGAGACCATCGCGAGACAGACGCTGGCCGACCAGGCGGTCGCCGCGTGTGAGGCCATGGGCGGCACCGCGACCGTGAATGCACAGCACCCGACGGCTACCTTCGATGTCGAATGCACGGGTGGCATGCTGGACGAAATGGTCTGCTACGGGACCATCTGTGACTACTTCAGTGACCGAGCGAGTCCGGGTGAGGATGCCCAGGCGCCACCCACCGGCGGAATTGAGTTCGTGCGGGTGGAGTCCGAGACGGAGCTGGAGGCTGCGCTCCGCGGCGTGGCCGAGGATCCGACCGGGGGCGAGACGGTGGTGATCGTCTACCAGTCCGACCTGAGCGTGGGCGAGAAGACGAAGGGGCAGAAAGCACTTTGCGAGGGCCTCGGCGGCAAGGCGACGCCCATCGAAGACAGCGGTCCTGAAGTTTCCGTCGTCAAATGCACAGGCGGCTTGCTGGGCGGCATGACGTGCTTCAACTCGGAAGACGCGACGAATTGCATGTTTCGGTCTTCCGTGACGCCGGAGGGTCCACGGGTCACTCCCGCCGCGGGGATCGAGGTCCCCGCCATGGACGCCCCGACCGCAACGGCTTCAGCGACCGGGGCGCCGCCAACCCCAACCGTCATGCAAACAGAGACACCGACGGTTGCCCCAACAGCGACCGCGAAAGCGATTTTCGAGGCGACTGTGGTCCCAACGTCGGATCCGCCGCCGCCAAAGAACGACAACTCCGTGCCACCCAGTGGCCCCGTCGAGGACCCGACCCAAAACGAACCCACGCCGACCGGAGCGCCGCTGCTGTAGGCACGATTGAGACGGCATGTGGAGCGCCAACGTTCGGGAACACGCACCGGTGGCACGTTTGCCACCGGACTACACCAGACCATAGGAAGGTGAACCGCGGTGAAGAGCAGTCGCAGCAGTACCGGCAAAAGGTATTCCGTCGCAACCATGTGTCTCGTAGTGGGGTTGGTGATGCTGTCCCTGGCCATGCAGGTCAACCCGGCAGCGGCCGTCACCCTCGACGAGGCGGTGGATGGTCAGCAGCTCCTGTGCAAGGTGATGGGAAGTCACCCCGACGTCCCCGTGACCCGCACCACAGCCGATGGACGCCACTAACACGGAGGAGGAGCGAACATGAAGGGTCGAACGGTGCTTGTGGGAATGGTCATGGCCTGCGTCATGGCAGTGGGAGTGGCGCCTGTTGCCGCCCAGCAGGACGTCTGCATACATGTCGATGGGGTAGAGGTCTATCAGAGCGGCAATGCGAGCTGTGATTCCACCGAGGGCAACCAGTCGGTGGCGATCGGCGATGGCAGCGAAGCGTACACCTATGACGGCGCCGGCAACACCGCCGTCGTGGTCGGTGAAGACGGCTACGCCCAGGCCGGACTTGGCGACAACAACCAGATTATCTCGGTCGGCGACGACAACTATGCGGAGGCCGAAGTGGGCGACGGCAACTCCGTCACACTCGTCGGTGACTCCAACGAATCGTACGCCGAGAACAGCAGCTTCAACACGTCCCTCGGCGTTTGCGACGACAACTATGTCGATACCGACGGACTCCTTGAGGACGGCGCTGACAACAGCTCATCGACCGCCATCGGCGACAACAACGACGTGCAGGTCAATGGCGGCGCCAACAGCTCGTCGGCCGCCTACGGCGACAACAACACCGTAGACCTGACCGATACCGACGACAGCCACGCGACCGTGATCGGCGATGACAATGATGTCGATGTCGACGACAGTGTCAACAGCGAGGTCGACATTTTCGGCGACCGCAACGAGGTGGATATCGACGGGGTGGACTACTGCGTGATCTTCATCCTCGGCGACGACGAGGTCGAGCTCTGCGTCTAGCCGCAAGAGCGCAGCCGGTACCGCCCCGACCGGTTCATTCGGATTTCGCATAAACAGCAGGCCGGCATGGATTCCATGCCGGCCTGCTGCCTTGTTTCACAGGTTCAATTGTCGACCCGGTCCGCGCTACGACTTGTCGCCAACCGCATCCTTGAGGGCGCTGCCAGCCGAAGCGCCAGCCCGCTTGATGCCCTTCGGCGGCCGGAAGCCGAACGATTCGGCCACCTCCGGCGTGGCGAAGTAGTACTCGGCGACCGTGTTGTCATAGAAGCGCGATTCCCGCGGATGATAGATCCGTGAGTCCGCATTGCCCTTGATTGGATATCCCTCGGGCACGTTGTTCTCGCCGTCACCCTTGACCCAGCCGTCGCCGAGTTCGCCGTCGAGCGAAGGAAACGCGTCCGCAGTCTCTTCTTCTCTGCCGGAATCGGTGCTCACGGCCCTTTCGCTGGGCGATTCGCCGGCATCGTGGCTGGCGGTTTCCGCGGGCACGCCGCTGTCAGTCGATTCGTCCGCGACGGCTTCGGCAGCGGACGTTGTGGCGCTCGCGGCCGTGCCGCCAGTGTCGCCTGATTCGACAGCGGCTTCATTCGCGGTCTTCGCGGCCTCGACGGCGCCGGAGCTGTCGTCGGATTCCTCAGGCGATTCCTTCGGCTCCCAACCATTCAGCACCGCGCCGCGACCCTCGGTGGCCATGTCGATCAGGTGATCGGTCAGCTTGCGGTCGAGCAGCTCGCTGCGCATCATGTTCTTGAAGTAATCGCTCCGGTACATGTCCCGCATGCGATTCTGTTGCTCGTCGTCCTCGCCATCGCCATCACTGGCGGGACCGAGCACGCGTTCGATCTGGGCATCGATGTCCTCATCGGTCACCTCGACCTCGTCGCGCCTGGCGATCTCCTGCAGCAGCAGGGTGTTGCGCAGCCGCCGTTCGGCGTCCGGGCGGAGATCCTGCTTGACATCGTCTTCGGTTTTGCCCTGCGCCCGCAGATACGCCTCGTACGGCGTGCCGCTCTGCGCGAGGCTCTGCTTGAGATGAGTGAGCTGGTGCTCGACTTCCTCAGCGACCATGACGGCCGGCGGGTCGACGTCCGCGCCTTCCGCAACCTTGTTGATAATGGAGTTGACCACATTCGTGCGCGTTTCGGATGTCTTGCCCTGATGCACGTCATCGCGGATTTGCTGCCTGAGATCCTCAAGCGAGGCGGCATCGGCGACGGATTTCGCGAACTCGTCGTCGATCTCCATGATGTCGCGTTCCTTCACGCTGTTGAGCGTGACGGTGTAGGTGAGCGCCTTGCCCCGGATGGAAGGATCGGCGGCTTCGTCTTCCTCATCGAAGGCGAGCTCGAAGGTTTCCGACTGCCCGACATCCATCTCCTCGATACGTTCCTTGAGCTGGGTCAGGAGGTTGGTTTCGCCGAGAATGAACTGCGCGTCCTTGACCGGCTCCTGGAAGTCCTCGTCGCCTTCCTTGACATCGTAGTCAACGTTGACCTGATCGCCCTCCTTCGGCTTGCGAGGCTCGGCCGGGTCGATCCATGGCGACTGCGACTTCTGCAGCCGCTCGAGCACCTCATTGACATCGTCCTCGGTGATGGCGGCGTCTTCGGGCTCGACTCGCACGCTCGCGTAGTCGCCCGGCTCGATGGTCGGATACACCGGCAGCGTGACCTTGAAGTTGACCGGTTCGAGCTCGAGGATTTCGACATTCGGCTCGCCGACAGGCATCAGTGATTCCTGCTCGATGGCCTGGCGATAGAGGCGTTCCATCACCTCGTCGGCGGCGTCTCGCAGAAAGACCTCCCGACCATAAAACCGCTCGATGATGTTTCGCGGCGCCTTGCCCTTGCGGAAGCCGGGAATCTGGATATCCTTCGCCGATTTGCGAAAGGCACGATCCATTGCCTGCGAAAACTCGTCATCATCCGCGGTAATGTCGAGCACCACAAGACTTGCTGGTTGTCGATCTACCGTAAGTTTCACGCTGTTCGCGTCCCTTCTACATGGCTGTTCGAGGCGGGATCAATCCATCGCCCGATGGCCCGATCACGGCTGACTCGATTCCACATCTTCCGGCATTAATTAGGAAGCGCATGTCACCGGTATCACCGCCTGACATCACATTACGTTGTCGGCGCGGCGCCACCCGCGCCAGCCCGCATCGTCGTTGCCGCGGTGACATGGTCACCACCGGGCTGGATCGGAGAGATCGTGACGGATCTGCTCGCGGGCACACAGAAACGACCGCCAATGCGGCCATCCTTCAGGAAGTCAGTATAGCATCGCACCGGACGCGGCGGCGAACCTGTGACTGAATGTCACATTTCAGGCGAGGCGAACGAGCGATGACGTCATCAATGGGTGATCCGAATATGTACGTTCACATTGTCATGTCCACATGGCAGTGGTATTGTGTATGTACACCTTGACTGGTGTGTACGTTCTCTGCGGCGAACCATGGATTCCATGATCCGCCAGAGACCCGGATCTGTTTGGGCAGGGCAATGATGAAAGTCGCATTGGCGCTATCACGCACGACGGATCCGGCATCGTACGCTGGCGCGATTGGCACGGCCCCGCTTTCTGGATGGACCGGTATCGTGCGCTGTGGCTGGCAGCCGCATGATTTCGGAGAAGGCAACCCGTAGGCATGCGCCACCCGGTTGATGAGAATGGTCCGATCAGGGCCGATATTCAGTTCAGTTGTGCGGCCACCGGTCGCCTCGGAAGGGAAGGCACGTTGACCACGCTACGTCCATGTTCCTCGCTATGGCGGCGAACACGATCCACCGTCCTGGCGGGATCGGTGGTCCTGAGCACGCTGCTCGCACCGATCGGTGTGGCGACCGCTCAGGGCCCAGATGCCGCCGGATCATCCGGTTTCACGATCCCGGTGTCAGACGCCAGCGAGCTCTCGGGGCTCACCGCACAGGTGTCCGCAGGCGGTTCCGGGCTGAACCTTCGCGCCGATCCGTCGCCGGACGCCGCGGTGGTCACCACCCTCGCGGATGGTACCGTGGTCAATCTCCGGATCGACACGGTCGACACCGTCAGTGACGCCAGCGGCACGCGCTGGTGGCCGGTCGAGGTCGACGGAAACCTGGGCTGGGTATCCGGATTTTACCTGACCGAGCCCGGCACAGGCGCCACCACGACCAGCACCGGTAACGTGCCGCTGTTCAAGGGCGAGCGGGCCGATGTTTCGAGCACGACCAGCGTTTCGGGAGACCATTCGTTTTCCTGGGACGGTGGCTCATTGACGGACGCGACCGCGCGCGTGGCCGCCAACGGCGATGGGCTCAACCTCCGGTCCGGTCCGAGCAGGGACACCGGGATCGTGACAGCGATTCCCGACGGCACGGTGGTGGACCTGCGGATCGACATGACCGACACCGTGTATGACGAAGACGGTGTCACTCGCTGGTGGCCAGTGCTCTACGACAACACGCCAGGCTGGGTCGCGGGGTCCTATCTCATTCCGGCCCAGGGTGGCGGTGATGGCGCCACAACCGCGGCCAGCACCAGCGACGCAACCACGACGGCCCCCCCGACTGACACGCAGCTCGAGTTCGACGGGGGTACACTCGTCGACGCTTCGGCGATCGTCAGTACCAGCGGCGACAACCTGTTGCTCCGTGCTGACCCCTCGACCTCGTCAGATATCCTCGATCGCATCCCGGATGGCGCGGTTGTCGACCTGCGGATCGACAGCGTCGACACCGTGTACGACGCGGATGGCGTGACGCGCTGGTGGCCAGTGACATTCGACGGGCAGGATGGCTGGGTGTCCGGCTTCTACCTTTCCGACGGAACTGATTCATCATCATCGGCCGGGAGCGATGGCACGTCTGGCTCCGCCGAAACCTCCGCGGAGAACCGCGAGGCCTTCAGCTGGGATGGCGGCGAGCTCGACGGGGCGACGGCGATCGTTTCCGCGGACGGTGACGGCGCAAATGTCCGCGGCGAGCCCGATGCCGGCAGCGATGTGATCACCACGGTCCAGGACGGCACGACGGTCAACCTGCGCATCGCCGATGTCGATTCGGTGGTTGGCCCCGATGGCGTCACCCGCTGGTGGCCTGTTGAGATCGACGGCGCCAGTGGCTGGATTTCCGGCTTCAATCTCAGCGACGGCAGCGGTGGTGACACGGCATCAGCCAGCACGAGCGACACGTCCGACACCATCGGCAACAATGCCGCAAGCGGCAGCGCGGCCTTCCCGGCTGGCTCGACCGCGAGGGTGAAAACCGCATCCGGACAGGGACTTCGCGTCCGGGCGGCGGCGGGCACCGGCAGCGAGCATCTTTTCTCGGTGGCCGAAGGGTCGGAGGTCACGATTGTCGACGGACCGGTCAGCTTCGAGAACAGTGTCAACGGCTGGTTCGAGATCAGCGCCAACGGCTCGTCGGGATTCGCCGATGGCGACCTGCTGGTGCTCATCGCGACACCGGTGCCGACCGCGGCGCCGGTCACCCCGACCTCCGTGCCGACCGAAGAGTCGACGACCGCATCCGAACAGAGCCAGCAACAAAGCTCAGAAATTCCAACGGCCACCGACCAGAGCGGCGCGGACACCGAGTCGCCACTCGATGACCGGCCGACCGAAACACCGGCGCCCGAGGAAACCGAAACCGCTGATTCGACCCAGGCGCCGTCAGGCTCCGAGTTCATTGTTCCGGTGGACGGGGCGATCCTGACCCAGGGATTTGGGTGCAGCTCGCTCGGCTTCTATCCATACAATCCGGATTGGGGCTGCGGTGTCCACGACGGGATCGACTTCGCCGCGCCGTCCTACACGCCGATCGTGGCCTCGGCTGATGGCACGGTGACGGCGGCGGGCTGGTGCGACTGCGGGCTTGGCTACTATGTCGAGATCGACCACGGCAATGGCGTGCACACGATCTACGGGCACATGGCGGCCCAGCCATATGTGAGCGTCGGGCAACAGGTGTCGCAGGGCGAGACGATCGGCCCGGTCGGCAGCACCGGCCTCTCCACCGGCTCGCACACGCACTTCATGGTGCAGGTCAACGGTGTCTCGCAGGATCCATCGAGATACCTGCCGTAGCGCGCGGATCCACACCCTGATCACCTCGCGCGACCCCCTGCCGATCCCTTCAGCGGCAGGGGGTCGCCGCCGCGTATGACCGCGCCGCACCTGTTCCACGGCGCATGGCGACATCACACATCGTCCATGTCGCGCAGCGCCTGCTCGTAGCCGGGAATGAGCGACAGGAGCTGGGTACTCTCCAGGATTTTGCGCGCCTGACCCGCGAAGCCATGATCGATCGATGCCCGCGCCGCCGCGGCGAGGCGGTCCCGATCCTCGTTGGTGACGTTCCGTCCCCGGAGCAGCAGCTCGGTGCCTTCGATGTGAACGCGGACGTTCGTGATCAGGGCAGATGACCGCGACGCATAATCGAAGGCCGTCCATACCGCCCGCTCGACCCGATCGAGCGCCGGACCGCTCCGTCCACCGGAGCTCGCGCGCTCAATCGCCGTCGCCCTGGTGAGCAAGGCGGAGGCGAGCATTGGGACATCGCGATGATGCGCGAGCAGCTCCTCCGCCGGGTCCAGATCCTCCAGCACGCTCCACACCGGGTAGTCGCGTCGCAGCTTCAGGGTCGCCAGGTCGTGTCCGATCACGCCCTGATAATGCGTGACGCGATGAGGCGATATCCGGCGAGGACCACCTGCATCCAACATCCGACCGGCGACGGTGAGGGCATCGATCGCGTCCTGGTGGATCGCGTCGCGCAGCACCACCCCGAGATACTGCTGCGTCTCCAGCCAGATATCATCCTGGCGCAGGCTGACGCGCTCCGCACCGGGGGGAGGACCATGACCGGCGGTCCACCGCCCCGGCCCGGTCACCCACCGCTCGCCGGTATCCTGGTAGGCGGCCTGACGCGCGGACGGTCGGGATTCCTCGCGCGCCAGCCAATCGTCGACCAGCCGCAGGTACCACATCGCCGACGCCCAGCGGCCGGTGTTGATCAGCGCATGCGCGAGCTGGAGCGCCCCCCGCAACAACCAGCTTCCGGCCTCCGGTTCTCGCAACAATGCGAAAACCTGCTCCGGGCGGAGGAGCAACGCGGTCCACACGGTAGCATTGAGATGCTGGATCGCCTCGCGCGGCTGTATTGAAGAGATCGAGCCAGATTCCCCGCTGGAGCTCGTCAATCAGCCAGTCATGGTCAATGGGCGTTCGGGACCCGGGATCGTGCGGAACCAGAATTAGTGGCGGCGTCCAGAGCCCCGCCTGGCGCAGCACCGAGCGCACGCCGGTCGGGCTCACCACCGGTGTGCCATACCGCGCCGCCAGATCCCGCGCAATGCGTTCCTTCCCCCAGGTGGGGTTCACCTGGCGCAGGCCGACAACCTGGTCGGCGATTTCCATGGCGACCCGGCGCGCCGGTGGGGTGGGGGTGGGGTGCGGCTCCGGCAGGCCGTGCCGCTCATAGGCCCTGATCCAGCGATAGGCCGTGGTCGGGCTCGCCACACCGGTTTCCCGCATGGCCCGGCGGACATTGCCGTGCGAAAGCCAGGCGGAGATAAACGCAAACTGCCGTCCATGTGAACTGGCCACAGCGATACGCTCCCGGCTATTGGTTTTGTTGCCCCCACCCAGCATACCTTAAAGACGTAAGATGTGTACACTTCATGAACCCACCGGTTGACCAATGTCGTCATGCGATGTGATGATGGTTCCGCACGCGAAACAGGCTCCTTGCAAATATGTGCAGTTGCTCGTATAGTGCGCATAAGGGGCAACATACGAAGATTTCAGGATGACCTTTTGCGAGGCGCGCTTTGGCGTAGCTATCGAAGGGGAAAACCGACAGGTATCTGCGTGTCTTGGCATGCGGGGACGTGTGGTTGTTATCGACGAGCATCGGCGGCGATTCAGGCGGTGGGCGCAGTCACCCACCGTGCGAAGCGCCAGATGCAGGGACACGGGACATGGTTGCCTTTTTCGAACAGCACAGTTGGGGCCGTTACTGGCTCATGACCTGCGTCATCGCCGGGATGCTGGTGTCGCCATCGCTGGTGTCGGCACAGGACGGCACGCCGGAACCCGAAACGCTGGTGAATGAGGACGTGGTACCCACCCCGACGCCGATACCTCCAACCCCGACACCCGTGCCACCAACGCCAACTCCAGTTCCGCCAGCACCGACCACTGCCATCGTGGCGAACGAAGTGGCGCCAACGGCGACGACTGAATCGACCGAACCCCGGCAATCCACCACGGATAGCGCCGGCGCCGGCAGCCCGACCGCCGCGCCAACTGACGTTGAACCAACGGCCGTGGCTTCTCCGTCACCGACACCGGTCCCGGCGCCCAACCTCAACTACTCGCTTGCCGTGCAGCCGTCTTGCAAGTTGGCGCCGGACCAGGACTCGGATGTCGCCTCCGGAGGCTCAGTCGACTACCTCTGCACCGACACGGTCCGAATAACCGGAACGAACGTAGACTCCGGCAATGTGAGCGTCACCTGGGCGATTGATACATCCATTGCTCACGGATGGATCGTGCAGCTCTTGCCACCCGCGAATGAAGACGACTCACAATCACCGGCCTGGACATCGGACTCCGCCTCCAGCGCCAGTTTCATCTTTGATCAGGCGGACCCCGTGGGCACCGGATTCAAGCCAGAAGCGCTCGAATCCAGCCCGATGATCACATTCAGGCTTCGCGTGCATCGACCCGCGTGTGAGCTCGAGCCACAACCAATTCACCTGACCCACGATGTCGCCGTGCTGGTCGCCAGCGAAGGCGCAACTGTTACCGACGAATCGAGCACCAGAAAGCCACTGCTGATCACACCCACGCTCGCTCCGATTCCGGAGCCGTCCGTCGCTTTCGACGCCCCGCTCAACTTCGGCGAAGTCGGCGTGACCGCGACCGGTCCGGAAACGACGGTCAAGCGGGGCACCCTGGACATGACCGTTTCCAACCTGAATCACACCTGCGGCGTGTGGAATCTCGTGCTGTCGGCGACTCCGCTGACTGATGAGAGCGGCGCCGCGCTCGAAGGGAGCCACCTGGTGGTGGTTTCGATCAATGACGAACCCTTGCCCGATGACGGCTGCGTCCTGACCACCGGTTGCGCCCTCCGCGCGCTGTCCGGCGGTCAGGACGCCCCGTCATCACTGTCGATTACGTTGAATGTCGAGCTTCGCATGCCGGAGCAACCCGAACTTGGATCGTTCAACACGTCAATTTCCGCGGCGCTGCACCCCGCAAGCGCTGATTGACTGAAACGTTTGTCCATGGGGATGGAGGCGAAAGGAGGGATGCGAGAAGAGCGAATGAGCATCAGGAAGCGAAATGGTGACCCCACGCGAACGCGGGGTCACCGGGTCTGACACGGCGACGAGTTCTGAAACAACGCGCGTCGCCGCACAGGAACCCAGTATCTCACGGCATGTTCGCAACAGGATGATTCCTGGAGCGGGAATACCGGGGAACGGACGGGTTCACATCAAGGAGAACACACGCGATGAAATTCAAGCGAACACTCTTCAGCGCCTTCGCCGCGCTGGCGCTGACCGCATCGGTGATGACGCCGGTCGCGATGGCTCAGCCTTCAGAAGATTCCACCAACAATGGGACGACGGCCGAAGTCACGGTCGCTGACAACGGAACCTTCGACGTCTACTTCAACAGCACCACGCTGGACTTGACTGACGTCACGCTGAGCGCCTTGACTCCAAACGGCACTGCCACAGGAACGTTCCGAATTTCGTACATAGACACCTTGTCGTCCCGTCCCAACTTTAACGTCAACGTGAATGCGCAAAACTTCACGGACGGTGGTGTGAACTCGATTGCGGCCTCGGGATTCGAGGTAACTCACACCTACAACGTTCAACAGTTCCAATGGGACGGGGGAAACCAGAGCGGTGGGACAATTCCTCACTGCGGCTGCGATATCGGTGACATTGGGTATTTCAAGGACGGGACCACTGTCGATCAGAACAGCGATCCCGGGGGCCCAGATGGTCATGACTGGACTCCAGGAGCCACGAATCTAGGATCAAATTTGCCGGTGCAGTTCGGATACGCCGGTGTCGGCACGCATTGGTCATTTGGTGACGTCGATGTGGCACTTGACGTGCCTATCAGCACAGTTCCGGGAACGTACACCTCGGAAATGACGCTGTCGGTGGTGGCAGGGACTCAGCCATAATCCTCTTCAAGGCCGAGCGGGAATCCTATCCCGCTCGGCCTTGAAAGTGATCGATGCTGACTAGCGTCGGAGTGACAACCTTGAGACGATCACGACTATCGAAGTCCCCAATAATTCACTTGTTACTCGTTCTATTGCTGTTCGCAACGATAGCAAAAACAGCCTCCGCGCAGCCTGCGACTCCGCCAGCAACCCCAGTTGCTCCTGGAAGTGATCGCATTTCCAAGGCTTTCGAGTTTTATCCGGCTGATTCGGGATTCGGGACATTTTTCGCACCGCGTATCGAAGCTGGGTCATCAGTGGAGTTGACAGTCCTCATTGCCAATACAGGAGACGAGACACAGGACTTACGCACGTATGCGATCAACGCATTCACGGCAGCCGGAGGCGGGTTTGCAGCTGCTGAGCATGGTGCATCACCGAATGACGTCACAAGCTGACTCGATTATTCCGAGGAAGTATTTACCATCGAACCGGGGAAGGGAATCCAACGATCTTTCACGGTGACTGTGCCCGACGGCCTGGCACCTGGCCAATATATCACTGCTGTCGCCGGTGAACATGCAGAAGCCAGCCCGGTCGAGGGCTCGGGAACATTTACACAAAAGCTGCGGTACGTGATCCCGGTATTCATCACTGTGCCTGGCGCAACGACAGCTGACTTCGAAGTTGGTGAGATTTTGGTAAGCACGGACTCAGGCGCGGCAGTCATTGCCATCAACCTGCAAAACACCGGCGATGTCCGGGTGCGGCCGGAAGGCACGATCAGCCTTGTCGACCTCGAGGGCAATCTTGTCGTCTCGATCCCAGTCAACATGGAATCGATTTACGCCCACGACGAGACAGTCCTCACCGTCGGGACGACCGAGGCATTGCCGCCTGGTGATTACACGGTGAAGGTCGATCTCTCCGACGAGGAAACGAAAGTGACCGCGAGCGGCGAGAGCGATCAGACCCGGATCGACCTTGCCGCCACCCCGGTGCCTGTGACCATCTCGATCAGCGCTGCATCCGTCGAACCCGGACCAGATGCCGGCAACGTCCAGTTCGCAGTCGTTGAGGCAACGATCTCGAACTCCGGCGAGCCGATGACCAACGCCCAGCTCTCGCTGCTTGCCTTCAAGGACGGCGAGGAGATCGAGCGTTTCCCGATCAGCCAGTCGCTCTCGCTTCAGCAGGGCGATACCCCGATCACCACCCGCTACATCCCGCTGGAAGGATGGTCGCCGGGGGAGTGGACCTTCGAGCTGCTGCTGGAAACCGTCGAGGACAATGGCGCCGCCGTGGTGGTGGCGTCCCAACCCATCGAAGGCAGCATCGTCATTCCGTAGCCAACATCGCGACCGCACCCCCGCGGGAAAGGTCACCCAATGAAGCGCATCCACTTCCCCCGCATCGGATTGATTGCCATGGTCCTGACCGGCATGCTCGGTCTCGTCGCGACTCCCGTTTCAGCGGACACGACAACTACGATCAAGGGAAGCGTCACCGTCACGGACGCGGGGAGCCTGGATGTCCATTGGGCAGGGGAGCCGGTTGCATTCCTCTCTGATGGGGACGCGCCGTCGGTCTCCGCGGTCGACTCGGCCACGGCGACGGCAACATTCTCGTTGGTGATAGAGGACACCCGCGCCGATGAGAATCGAGTTGGCTACACGATCCAGCTTTCGGCCACCCCGTTCACGGTCGAGGGCGCCAACCAGGTCATCGCGCCGTCCCGGCTGAGCATTGCCAGCGTCGACGGCCTGCCCGGCGGCATCGATACGTCCGCCGTCATCGATGCTCCCCTGGATGGCGGTGTCACCCTGGTCTCCGTGCCAAGCGGCAGCGACGCGATCTCCACCACCGCAATCGTGACAGTCGAGATGTTCATCCCCGCTGGCACCTTTCCCGGCACCTTCAAGGGCGGCATCAACCTCGATGTGATACCCATCACGTAGCAGTCATCAACACTCAGGCGGGTGAGCGGTCGGGGTCACGCCTTGCCAGACCCGCCACCACGGCGCAAGATGTCCCCAGCACGACATCTCGCGGCATGACCGGAGCGAGTTCGGCATGCAACCGAAAGGACCGCTGCCACATGGTTCAAGGCGTCACGACCTCCCCCGTTTCCGATGATCTCCAATGGGTGCTCTCCGACGAGGCGCTCGAATTCGTCGCCGATCTCCACCGGACATTCGATGAGCGGCGCATCGCGTTGCTGATCGGGCGCCAGTCGGTGGCCGGCAACATGCGCGATGGCAAATACGAGCTCGGCTTCCTCGATGAAACCGCCGATGTCCGCGCCGGCGACTGGTCCGTCGCCCCCGCGCCCGCCGACCTCAACGACCGCCGCGCCGAGATCACCGGGCCCTGCGACCGCAAGATGGTGATCAACGCGCTCAACAGCGGCGCGAAAGTCTTCATGGCCGACCTCGAGGATGCGTCATCTCCCATCTGGCACAATGTCATCGACGGCCAGCGCAACCTCTACGACGCCGTGCGCCGAACGGTCACCTTCGAGAACCCCGACGGCAAGACGTACCAGCTCAACGATGAAACCGCGACGCTGCTGGTGCGGCCGCGCGGGCTGCACCTGTCCGAAGCGCACATCACGATCGATGGCCGCCCCGCCAGCGGCAGCCTCGTCGATTTTGGTCTCTATTTCTTTCACAATGCGAAGGAGCTGATCGAGCGCGGCTCGGGACCCTATTTCTACCTGCCGAAGATGGAGGATCACCTCGAAGCGCGCCTCTGGAACGCTGTTTTCACTCACGCGCAAAAGGCGCTCGGCATCCCGCACGGCACGATTCGCGCAACTTGCCTGATCGAGACGCTGCCCGCCGCCTTCCAGATGGAGGAGTTCCTCTACGAGCTGCGGGACCATGCCGCCGGGCTCAACGCCGGCCGCTGGGACTACATCTTCAGCGCGATCAAGACCTTCCACAATCGCCCGGACAAAATCCTGCCGGACCGGATTCAGATCACCATGACCGTGCCGTTCATGCGCGCCTACACCGAGCTGCTGGTGCGCACCTGCCACACCCGCGGCGCTCACGCGATCGGCGGGATGGCGGCGTTCATCCCGACCCGCCGCGATCCGGAAGCGAATGAGCGGGCGATGGCCGCGGTGCGTGACGACAAGCAGCGCGAGGCGAACGACGGCTTCGACGGCACCTGGGTCGCCCATCCCGGTCTGGTCCCGATCGCGATCGAGGAGATGACGGCTGTCTTTGGCGATGCGCCGAACCAAAAGGAACGGCTGCGCGAGGAGGTGTCGGTCGAGGCGAGCCAGCTCACCGATTTCACCATTCCCGGCGGCACGATCACCGAAGCCGGCGTGCGTACCAACATCAACGTCGCGATCCAGTACATCGCGGCATGGTTGACCGGCACCGGCGCGGCGGCGATCAACAACCTGATGGAAGACGCCGCAACGGCCGAGATTTCCAGGGCGCAGCTGTGGCAGTGGATTCATCACGAACAGTCGACGGACGACGGCACGGCGATCACCCGTGAGCTCTACCAATCGATTCGCGATGAGGAGCTGGCCGGCATGAAGGGTGATTACCCATTCGCCGAAGCGGCGGCGATTCTCGACCTGCTTGTGCTGAACGACGAGTTCCTGACCTTCCTGACCCTGCCGGCCTACCAAAGGCTGAATTCCAAAGAGTAATGCCGGCGCTCCAGATGGAGTAGACACGTAGACCTGCCCTGAGATGGCAGGATCGTTCAGGCCACCGGGTATCGATGACCAACACACAACCAAATCCTTGTCATCCTGAGCGAAGGCCGATAGGCCGGAGTCGAAGGATCTCGATCTCAATGGGAGCCGGGTGGCGATGATAAACAAACTGCTTCTTGCCTCGTCAATGTGGTCGATAGGGCACCAGGCTAGAAACTCCTTATGCCACGCGACCACACCTACTACGTGTACATTCTGGCGAGTTGGACACGCGTGCTCTATACCGGCGTCACCTCGGACATCGAAGGGCGGCTCTATGAACACCGCACCGCGAACGAGAAGTCATTCACTGGGCGGTATCGTGTCCATCGTTTGGTGTACATCGCGACCTATGGGTGGATCGACGATGCCATTGCCCGCGAGAAGCAGCTCAAGGGCTGGCGGCGGAGCCGCAGGATCGCCCTCATCGTGGCGCAGAATCCGAATTGGAATGATCTTTCAACAGGATGGTGACGATCAAGGACAACTGCAACGATGACGAGTTCCGGGCGACATGGCAGCAGCCTGGATCGAGATCCTTCGACACGCGGGCATGCGCCCGCAGCTCAGGATGACAACCGGATTTTAACTTGCTCGCCGGGAATCAGCCGGCACGCTGACAATGCTGGTATGTGCTTGCCTGCCGCCACGCCCTGAACCGTTGCGATCCAACATGAAAGACACCGCAATGCCCACAACGCCACCATCCATCGACCACCTCGCAACCCAGCTCATGGAGCGTGCCGACCATCTGGCCACCTTCACCGAGGAACCCGGCGGTATCACGCGGCGCTACGGCACCGAGCCTCTCGGACGAGTGATGACCGCAGTCGAAGGCTGGATGCGGGAAGCGGGGATGACCACCCGGCGCGACGCGATCGGGAATCTCTACGGCCTCCTGCCCGGCAAGGCGGACGATGCGCCACGCCTCCTCATCGGCGGGCATCTCGATTCGGTGCGGGACGCCGGTCGCTACGATGGCATCCTCGGCGTGCTCAGCGCGATTGCGACCGTTGACCTGCTCCGGTCATCTGTCTCCGATCTTCCCTTCGCGCTGGAGGTGGTGGCCTTTGCGGACGAGGAGGGTGTGCGCTTTCATTCGCTCTATCTCGGCTCGTCGTCCGCCACCGGCACGCTGGCGCCCGAGATTCTCGACGTTACCGATGCCGACGGTATACCCGTCCGGCAGGCGATCACCGGCTTCGGCTTCGATCCCGACGCCGCGCTGCATGGGCCGCTCACCGGGCACGACTACATCGGCTTCATCGAAGCGCATATCGAGCAGGGGCCGAATCTCGAAGCCGCCAACCTTCCGGTCGGGATCGTCTCCGGCATTGTCGCCACCCGGCGCGCGTCGCTCAATGTCTACGGGGTTGCCGGGCATGCCGGCACGGTCGCGATGGAGCACCGGCATGATGCGCTCACGGCCACGTCCGAGATCATCCTCGCGATCGAGTCCATCGCCCGCGGGATCGACAACGCGCGAGCCACCGTGGGCGAGCTGACGGTAAAGCCGGGCGCCAGCAACGTGATCGCCGGCGAAGCCCGCATCAGCCTCGATGTGCGTCATCCCGATGGCGCCGTGGTTGATGAGATGTACGACCGCATCCGGCACGACTCCGGCGCGATCGCGGCTCAGCGTCAGATGGAAATCGCCTGGCACACCGGCCAGAAGGTCGAGGCGACGGTCTGCGATGCCGGGCTCAATGCCGTTCTGTCCAGTGCGATCACCGGAGCCGGTCACAGCCCAACCTCGCTGTTCAGCGGCGCTGGGCATGACGCGGCCGCGCTCTCCCGGATCATGCCGGCCACCATGCTGTTCGTGCGGTGCAAGGACGGAATCAGCCACAACCCGGCCGAGAGCATCACAACGGATGACGCCGCCACGACGATCGACGTATTGGCTCGCTTCGTCACCACCATGGCGGCGAATCACGGCGCCTCCCGGTAGCCCCGCACGCTACCACAATTGAATTGTCATCCTGGGCGAAGGCCGTAGGCCGGAGTCGATGGGCCGCATCCGCTCGATCCCCGCGGGATCGCCTGTCGAGGATCTCGATCTGAATCGCGCACAATTGTCGTTGCTTGGGAGCACCCGAGACAGAGATCCTTCGACTCGCGGGTATGCGCCCGCGGCTCAGTACCCTGTCACAGGCAACTTGTCACGTATCGAAAACGACCGTCACCACTGAGCGCAGCGAACGGGTCCCCGCGCTCATCGGCAGCACCGCTGCCGCCTGCGTGGACCTTGTTCTTTATTTTGCGCTGCGCGCAACGGCTTCGCCGGGGGATTCTTCGCTGCGCTCAGAAGGACGGTTGGTGGCTGGGTGTACGCCACTATGTCTGCGACAGGGTACTCAGCGTGACGGATTGGTTTGTTGGACGCCAGGGTCCGGGCGGACAACTCCCGCAGAGGTTCGCCCCCAACGACCGATCATGAAGCCTTCAGCCGGGGGGTCGTATGAGCCGTTGCCCTGATGGGCCGAGCCGAAAATCGACTGCCCAGAGCTGCTGAGCCGCAGGCGAGGGGGAGGGATATCCCCACCCAAGGTTTCCCGGTCCTCCTGCTGTTGCTCCGCCAGCAATTCTCCGATGATTGGATCACGGTCGCATGAGGTGACCGCCGAGAGGAGACCAGCATGGCGTCGGTTGCATTCCAGGACACGAACCATCGAACGCGGGGACCACGCCTTCTTGACCTTGATCCGGGCGCCGGGCCACCGCGCTGGGTGCAGGTGATCGGGAGCGTGCTCCTGATCCTCGCCTTTGTGATGCTGGCCTGTTTCTGGTTGAAACCGCTGACACATCCAGGCGAATCCATGCTGTCCCACTTCTCGCCCAACTCCCTCACCATGCCGGCGATCCGGCCGCTGGCTCCGAATCAGCGAATCGATAAGGAGTCCGGTCAGGTTGGCCCGACGACATCGAATCCCATGCAATCGCGAATGGTCGCCAGCAGCGACTCCCTGGCATTCATCATTGTTGGGGACAATTGATCGATGATACGGATACCATGGACATGCAGACACGCTCGATCACGTTGCTGATCGAGCGCATCCTGAAACAGGACTCAATCGAATGACAGACCCTTCCACACAATCCACCACACCACCCACTCCGGCGAGAAACCCCGGCGCTGATGGACGTGACAGAACCTGGGACGACGAGCGCATGCAGCGCGTCGCCAAATCCATCGCGGACCATCCCGAATCCGTCTGGCGATTCATTCGGGAGCTGCCTGGCATCCGCTCCTGGAAGATTCTCAACGACATGGCCTTCCTCGTGCTGAGCGGCCTGCTCGGCATCATGTGGTTCGTGGTGGCGGTTGTCGGCTTCTCCGTCGGGGTTCCCCTGCTGATCATCTTCGTGGGGGTGCCCATCCTCGCCGCGACCATCGGGCTCCTGGTTTGGGGCGCCCAGATGGAACGCGCGCGCATCCGCGTGTTCCTCCGCATCAACATCCCGTCACCATATGCCGATCTTCCACGTGAAGGCGGTCGCATCCGGCACGGTTGGCGCATGCTCAAGACCCCAGCCGTCTGGCGCGACATCGCCTACATGCTGCTGCTGTTTCCCGTCGGCATCCTCGAGCTCAGCATCGCGCTGATCCCGCTCCAGTTCCTCATCACACCGCTCATCACCCTCTTTGGCGGCGAAAACAACATCCTCTTTTGGCACATCGATAACTTCGCCGAATCCGTCTCCGCGCTTGTCGTTGGACTGCTGCTGCTGATTCCGCTCAGCATCCTGATCAACCTGATGGCGATGCTACACGGCGAATTCGCCAGGCGGCTGCTCTCGCCTTCCAATGAAGAGGTCCTCTCCGAACGTGTCGAAGAGCTGACCGAAAGTCGCTCCGCCGTGATGAAGGCGATGTACCTCGAGCGCCGCCGCATCGAGCGCGATCTTCACGATGGGGCGCAACAGCGGCTGGTCGCGCTGGCAATGGATCTCGGTCGGGCTCGCGAGCGCATCGATTCCGGCGACGACGCGGGGGCCCGCGACCTGGTCCTGCAATCGCACGAGGAAAGCAAGGTCGTGTTGAAGGAGCTGCGTGATCTCGTCCGGGGCATTCATCCGGCGGTGCTCTCTGACCGGGGGCTCGATGCCGCAATCTCGGCGATCGCCGGCCGATCCGCCATTCCCGTCGGTGTCGACATTGACCTGCCCACGCGCCAACCGGATGAAGTCGAAGGCACCGCCTACTTCATCGTGGTGGAAGCGATGACCAATATCGCCAAGCACAGTCATGCTTCGAGCGCGAACGTGGCGATCAGCCGCCATGGCGATTGGCTGGAAATCGAAATCAGCGATAATGGGCTCGGTGGGGCTGATCCCCATCGCGGGTCGGGACTTGTCGGCCTGCGCGACCGCATCCAGGCGCTGGATGGCCGTCTCCGTATCGAAAGCCCGAACGGAGGTGGAACCAGGCTCGTTGTGGAGATTCCATGCGCGTAGTCATCGCTGGTATCGAGATGGGACATCTCCGGAAACGATCCAATGACCGGTCCCATCAAGGTTGTTGACTCGCTGTTATATTCTTTCGTAATCTGTATAATAAAATAGTTGGTGGTTGGGAGTGCCGGAGGAATACCGTGCGAAGGCCTCATATGACGCTGGAGGCGTTCCTCCGACAACCAGTTCCGAAAGAGGCGACGAAGCAAGATGTCGAAAGGGCGCTGGACCTGCTCGGGTTCGCGCTTCGAAGCCATCATGGAAGCCACTATCGATGGCGCCATCCGGACGGTACGCAATTCGACTACAAGTTGATCAGTGGCCGGAAAGTTTCGATTGAAACGGTCAAGGATATGGCAGCAGAGATTCGACGGCAAGGGCGTGGGGAATAGATGGTCTCTACTCTTCAGCCATCGAAGGAGATCGAAATGACTGGTTCCATTAACATGATTCCAGCATCGGAGGCGCGGAAGCAACGCTATGCGTTTGTCGTGTTGCCGAGCCCAATTGAGGAAGGGGGATTCAATATTGTCTTTCCGGACTTGCCCGGTATTTCCAGCTGGTCCCCTACACTCGAAGAGATTCCAGACAACGTGCGTGAAGTACTCGACATGGAGTTCGATGGGTCAGAGGAAGACGGATGGATGGTGCCAGCGCCATCTGCCTATCCTGAGGATGATATGATCCGTTGGCGGCAACCTCAGCCCCCCGCCGAACCAAACCTCACGTTACTGTACACGGCTCAGGCTGCTGGTGAGGAGCTTAGCATCACGGCGCAAGCTGTCAATCTGGTTGCCCGCAAGCATGATCTCGGGCGTATCATCGGTGGTCAGCGCCTGTTTACGGAAACTGAAGTCGAAATGATGAAGGCGCGACCTCGACCGGGCAAGCGCCGCAAGCAGCTCGTCTGATCAACCCGACGCACCCAGTATCCCCAACATTCCTGTTTGGTCACGATGACCGAGTAGACTTGTTGACTCCTGGATACTCAGTCGCGCTCGGTCTTCGGACGGGGTGAGGATAGAAGCATGCGCGTCGTTATTGCTGAAGATGCTGTCCTGCTCCGGGAAGGCCTGGTTCGCCTGTTGACGGAGCAGGGGATGGATGTCGTGAAGGCGGTCGGCGGGCCAGACGAGCTCGTCGAAGCCACCACCACGCTCAAGCCGGATATCTCGATTGTCGATGTCCGCATGCCTCCCACATTTCGCGAAGAGGGGCTGAAGGCGGCGATCGATGTGCGCCGCAAGCTGCCGGGCGCGCCGATCCTAGTCTTTTCACAATATGTCGAAGAACGCTATGCCGCCGACTTGATGGCGACGGGCACCAACGGTATCGGATACCTCCTCAAGGACCGCGTTGCCGATATCCGTGACTTCATTGCCGCGATCCGGCAGGTGGCGGCCGGGGGCACGGTGCTCGATCCAGAGGTGGTGACGCAACTGGTTACGCGCCGGCGGCGGGATGAGCGCATCGCCAGCCTCACCCAGCGGGAGCGGGATGTGCTTTCGCTGATGGCCGAAGGTCGAACCAACAGCGCCATCGCGGACGGGTTGTTTGTGTCGGAAGGTACGGTTGAAAAGCACATTCGCGGGATTTTCGGCAAGCTCGGGCTCGACAATCCCGTCAACGATCATCGCCGGGTGCTGGCGGTGTTGACCTACCTCAATCCAGCCGGCGAATCAACCCAGGCGCCCCGCGTGTGACGGCGATTTCAGGGTAAAAACCGGACGTCAGACGACGAGCGACACAGAAGAGCGGACCGGCACATTGCCGACCCGCTCTTCGCATCTCCCTTGCGGAGATCGCCGATTGGGGTAACGACCTCAGTCCTCTTCGGTGGCATCGACTGTCGGTTCCACGGTCTGCTCGACCGTGGGCTCAACCGTCGTCTCGACAGTCGGCTCCACCGTGGGTTCGACTGTTGGCTCAACGGTCGGCTCGACCGTCGGTTCCACCGTTGGCTCTACTGTCGATCCAACGGTTGGCTCAACTGTTGGCGTCCCGTCATCACCGGGAGCCGGTGTCGCATTGCCGCCAGGCGAAACATTGCCTGTCGTGCCGCCAGCCGGAACGGTTGCGTCATCATCCCCCACCTGGAACACGTAGATCCGCACCGGCGTCAGGCTGGCGTTGGCGTCCTGACCCTGCTGGCCGCCGCCGAACACCGCCACGCCGTAGTAGTCGGTCGAATCAGCATCGTTATCATCGTCCAGTTCGTCGTCGGGACCGGTCAGCGCGACGGCAATAACGCCATCCACAAGGAACCCGCCGAGCTCGCCGCAAACGACGTAGTCATCGCTGTTGTCCAGGTCACTATTGACCACCAGTGACACCACCTGCCCCTGCTGGAACAGTGCTTCGATGCCAGCCTCAACATTGGTGCCACCGCTCCACACCGGCTTCACATCCTGATAGCCCATGATCTGGACACCATCCGCGACACCAGCGGCGGGTGCCGACGTCCGTGGAAGGGCGCCGAGTCGATAGAGCGGTTCGGCGCCGAGATCATCGCATGTGCCCGGATAAATCGCGGCGGCGAGGGTAGGTGATACCTCATCCGTGACGACGGCATCCGAACTGGCGTCATCGTCGCCAGTATCCTGCGCGAATGTGTTGACGCCGACAGCGGCGACAAGGCCCATCGAGGCAACCATTGCGACAATCGCCAGGAGTAGCTGTCTTGTTGGTTTCATCGTTCACATGTCCTTTCGTGAGAGAGTTTCGCTCCACACTGGAGCGGCCGGCACGCGAACCGCCGGATGATTCACTGTCACGATGCGCGACGCCGAAACCACCGGGGTTCTGCCACACCCACCTGCATGGCACGTGCCACCCTCCCATGTCGAAACCCTGCTCGGCGTCATGCGCCGCGCTCCAGCGACCGGCCACTTGTGAACGTGCCGGCCCTCATCTCTGGCGGGGCAGGAGACCGATCGCCCAATGGCGGTGCTCCGGCTCCCTGCCTGCCGCGAAGCAGCCGCAGGCCGTTCAACACGACGATGATTGTGCTGCCTTCGTGACCCACCACCCCCAGGGGCAGGGGGATGCCGACGGTGAGCGTGGATGCGATCAGCACGACGATCACCGAGAGGGCGAAGCCGATGTTCCAGCGAATCGTCGACCGCGTGCGCCGGCTCAGGTCGATGGCGTAATGCAGCCGGTGGAGATCGTCCCGCATCAGCACGACGTCAGCGGTTTCGAGCGCGACATCGGTGCCGCGTCCACCCATCGCGACCCCAAGATCGGCGAGGGCAAGGGCCGGTGCATCGTTCACGCCGTCACCAACCATGACCACAGGACCGTTGCGTCGCAATGATTCGATCATCGCCAGCTTTTGGTCCGGCAACAGGTTCGCGCGGACATCATCGATGCCTGTTTCCCGCGCCACCGCGCGAGCCACCTGCTCGTTGTCACCGGTCAGCATCACCAAATGCTCGATGCCGAGCTCGCGTAGCCTGGCGATCACATCGGCGGCTTCCGGCCGCACGGTGTCGGCCACCGCGATCACGCCAGCGGCACGACCACCGATCGCGACCAGCATCGCCGTCTTGCCATCGTCGCCCAGCGAGGCGATGGCGCTCCGCAGCTCCCCTGGAATCGTCACGCCGTGTTGCTCGAACAGCGAATCGGTGCCGACCAGCATGCGATCACCGGCGATTTCGGCCATCACCCCCTGCCCAGGCAGCGCGACGAAGCCGGAAACGGCGGCCAGCCGCAAGCCCCGACGCCGCGCCTCGTTCACGATCGCCCGCGCCAGCGGGTGCTCCGATAGCGACTCGATCGATGCGACCGAGCGCAAGAGATCGGCTTCACCCACGCCGGGTGAGGTGACGATGTCGGTCAGGCGCGGCTCACCGCGGGTCAGGGTGCCGGTTTTGTCGAACGCGACTGTTGTGACCGCGCCGAGATCCTCGAGGTAGTTCCCGCCCTTGATCAGGATGCCGTTGCGCGCCGCGTTGGCGAGACCAGACAAGGTCGCGGCCGGAGTTGAGATCACCAGCGCGCAGGGAGACGCCACCACCAGCAGCGTCATCGATCGGTAAAAGGCCTCGCCGCGATCGACGCCGAAGATCACCGAGCCGAGCCCGAGCAGCGCGGATACCACAATCACCCCGATGGCATATGGTCCTTCGAAAGCGTCGGTGAAGCGCTGCGTGCGGCTCTTCTGGTCGCGGGCGGTTTCCACCATCCGCACGATTTTTGCGAGGGTGCTTTCGGAGGGAAGTCGCGTGATTTCGGCGGTGAGCGCGCCGGTGCCATTGAGCGTGCCGGAGAAAAGCGTATCCCCGGCACCCCGTTCCACCGGAATCGATTCGCCAGTGATTGCTGATTGATCGACGGCGGACCTTCCATTAACAACACGCGCGTCAGCCGGCACGTGTTCGCCGGGACGGATCAGCACCCGGTCACCTACCTGCAGCCGCGCGACAGGAACAACCTCGATCGCGCCCTCTGGGCCGATCCGGTTTACCTCGTCCGGACTCAGCTCCATCAGGGCCTGCACGGCATTGCGCGTGCGGTCCAGCGCATGGTGTTCGAGCGCATTGGAGGAGGAAAACAACGCCAGCAGCACCGCTCCTTCCACCCATGCGCCCAGCGACGCCGCACCCAGCGCGGCCAGCACCATCAGCAGGTCGACATTGACATGCCGATCGAACAGGTCGGCAATCGCCGCTCTGGTCGCATCGGTGCCGCCAGCGAGGTAGGCAAGCAGATAGAGACCGACCACCAATGATTGGGACGCCGGAGTCAACATCTCCAGGGCAAAGGCGACGATCGTGAAAGTCCACGCCAGCACGGCGGCAACGATCAGCCGCTGCTCATTGAGGCGCATCAGCTGGTCCACGAATCCGTGCCGGTTCGGGGAGGGCAGCGCCCCTGGCTCCCTGCCCCTGATACTGATATCCGCCACAACGATATCCTTCCTCAACCCCAGCCCGGACTCCGGCCCGTGCCCAGCGGCTCTCCGTACATGAGAATCATTCTCATGTTTGATGGCACTATCATAGCAGGAAGAAATCCTACATGCGAATGATTCTCATTTAGACTGACTGGTTGATACCTGGCATGGGCGCCCGTCCGCGCTCGGTGAATCGCGCGCTTGCGCAAGAGGCCTGGCCTCGATAGACTTCCGTCAGGAATCGAGCGTATTTGCCGGACAATCACGGAAAAGGTGTCGAAAATGCCCATGCCCAAAACCGCGCTCATCCGAGCGTTGGCAATCGTTGGCCTGTTTCTGAGCGTAAGTGGGGTGCAGGCCGCAATGGCGGCGCCAGGCGCCATGATGAGCGAGCGGCGGGCCGCGTTTCAGGGTGAGTCCGGTCCCCCCCTGTATCCCCCTGAACGAGGTTGAGGATGGGTTGGACAACGACTGCGATGGCGAGATCGACATGGGATCAGCGCGGATAGCGCCACCGGGGTTCCTGTCGCGATTCCATGCGTCATCCTATCGGACCTGGCCGACTTCGACCCTAACGAAGATGACGTGCTGACCCGTGCGGAGCTCGGGGCGCTGGCCGAGCAATTCCCGGACAACACATCGTTGCGGGACCTCGTGGGCTCTCTTGACGAGAGGGGCATCGCCGGTATCCAGTATCAGCGTTGCATACCTGCTGATCCGGGAACACCGTGTATCGACCAGCCCGGAATGGCCCTGCTTGACCCCAACAAGGACGACGTGCTGACGATCGAGGAACTGCAGGAGATCGCGGCGCAGTTCCCGGATAACCCATCCCTGCAGGACGTGGTAGCGCAGGCGGAGGAGGCGGGGCTCGATGGTCTTCAGTACCAAGGTTGCGAATCCGTCCTGGCCACTCCCGAAACTGATTCAGTGACAGTCCCCACGGGACCGTGCCAGGATGCCGTCGAATCCGCACAGGCGGGTGAGGGGCCGTACGCCGAGCACGAGCTGATCCTGGTCACCTTCGGAGAAAAGGGTGGCCCGGGAGCTGAGGTGATCATCGGCTCGACGGGTGCGGACATCATCGACGCGGTTTCGGGCAACGATATCGTTTGCGGTCTCGGCGGCAACGACGTCATTGCCGGTGGCCCTGATGGCGCGCGGCTGTACGGCAATGACGGTGATGACACGCTGCTGGGCGGCGCTGGCGATGACGTGCTGGACGGCGGCGGCGGCGCAAACACCTGCGATGGCGCGTCCGGCTCCAACGAGGTCACAAACTGCGAAGGCTGATCGTTTACGATTCAGCATCAGCCCGCGCGTTACGTGTCATCCGACCGCCGCCGCGCATCCGAAAAATGAGATGCTCGGCGATCTCGTCCAGCAAGCGGAGAAGCAAGGGATCGACGGTATCCGGTATCGGGACTGCGGCTATAGCGGTTCTTAGAGCAGTTGGGCCGTAGGGGCGGACCTCCGAAGGAGTCGTCCGCCCGGTGGTCGCGAAGCGGCCACAATGGTCAGCCCGACTCATCTGAGAAGCGCTGTAACCGCCGATTGCGGGCGCTGAAAGGCGCGATCCATACCAACGATGCGCGTGCATGCGCGGCTGGCAGACTACCTGAAAGTGCTAGTTTTCTGCTGGCGCTTGGCGACTCATGCCCCTATGCTGGAGGAAAGGGTTCCAAACCGTGTCACGTATGGTATCGCGCGGTCCAAAAACCGTATGCGCGGAGGCGGCGAACATGCAAAGCGACAGGCATCCCCGGCACCTTTTGGTTCAGATCATCACGGTCGCTGTGCTGGCACTGGCCATGACAGGGATGGTCACGCTGGCGGCGGCACGGGGGCCGGACAACCGGGCGGCGCGACTTCAGTCGACGGTCGACAATAGTATCTGCGTTGCGTTGTTCGACGCGGAGATCATCAACGCGAGCGGCGCCGTGATCGACCAACCGAACCTCCTGGGCGCGCTCTCGGACCTCGGCTTGAGTTTCCCTGATGTCGCCGCCATTGCCTTGAGTGTCACCGAAGGGGGCTGCGTGGGCTTCGTGGACACTGGCACCGCGACCGACACGACGACAGTCACGGACACCGCTCCTCCCGTCCCCACAATCGAGCTGGGCATCTGCCTGGAGTTGTTTGACAAAGATGTTCTCAACGCAGACGGCAGCTCGAAGATCACCAGTACCGTCACGCTCACGCCGATCCTCGAAAACTTCGGAATCGACCCCGACCTCGCCGGCGAGGTCGCCGGTGGTGGCTGCCGGGGGTTCATGGACGTCGACACCGGCACGGATACGGATACCTCTCCACCCATCACCCAGGATGTCTGCAGCATCCTGCACGAAGCGGCCATTGTCGGTCTCGACGGATTTGCGATCGGCGGCGATGACAGCCAGGAAGACTTTAACGATCTGGTCGCCAGGATTGGCGCGCTTAACCTGGAGTACGACACCGAGGAGCTCGCGCGCTTCGTCTTCAACAGCGGATGCGTGGGCTTTGTGTACACGCCCAGCCCACCACCCGTCACCGTGGATGTCTGCCAGCCGATGTACGTCGCGGGTGTCCTCGGCCCTGATGGACGCGTGATTGAAGCCTTCGAGAACTTCGACGATCTCGTCGCGCTGCTTGATGGGTTCCCGCTGGATTACGACACACGGACGCTCGCGCTTTTCCTGCTCGGCGGCAATTGTGCGGGCGAGGTCGACACCAGCACCGACACGGCCACCGATACCGCAACTGACACAACCACGGACACCGCGACGGACACTACCCCGCCCGTTGATATCGACATCTGCAGCACCCTGCTCGGACGCGGGGTCATCAACGGCAATGGCGACGTGATCGTCACCGAAGCGCAGCTGGATCAGGCGCTTTTCATCCTCGATGCGGAAACCAATTTGGGAGTTAACCTCGACCAGCTCGCGGCGGACCTGCTCGCGGGAGGCTGTGCCGGCCAAATTGACACGGCGACGGACACGGTCACGGACACGGCCACTGACACCGCGACGGACACGGCCACCGACATCGCAACAGACACGGCGACCGATACGGCAACGGATACCGCGACCGACACGGCCACCGATACCGCGACCGATACCGCAACCGTCGCCGTGTCAA
>Ga0209176_10000015_pt1 | contig 54213 bp, 45 predicted proteins | sample NGEPer11B_FD_184511 | JGI IMG/M metagenome (GOLD analysis project Ga0209176, IMG submission 184511) | Arctic peat soil microbial communities from the Barrow Environmental Observatory site, Barrow, Alaska, USA - NGEE Permafrost305-11B... | ecosystem: Environmental > Terrestrial > Soil > Wetlands...
CGTCTTCGTGATCGCCGCCGTCAACGTCGTCTTGCCATGATCCACGTGCCCGATCGTCCCCACGTTCACGTGCGGCTTCGTCCGCTCATACTTTTGCTTGCTCACTCGTACACTCCCTGGGCTCCTGTCGCCCAATCCTTTCGACCAGATCTCCGTCGCGTCTGGTCATCAAGTGAGGCAATCACAACAAGGTGGATCGCCTCCACATGTGCGCTAACCGCGCTCGGCTGCCTTCTCAACAAACTCCTGCGCCAGTGCCTCCGGCAATGGAGCGTAATGGTCGAATTCCATGGAGGAGACCGCTCGGCCCTGCGTCATCGAACGAAGATCCGTGACATAGCCAAACATGTTGGCCAGCGGCACCATCGCTCGGACCACCTGGGCGCCGGCGCGCTCTTCCATGCCCTGAATCAGCCCGCGACGGGAGTTCAGGTCGCCGATCACGTCTCCCATGAACTCCTCCGGTGTCGTGACCTCGACGGACATGACCGGTTCGAGAATGCTGGGTCGACCCTTGTTCAGCGCAGCCTTGAATGCCAGCGAACCGGCAATCTTGAACGCCATTTCAGAGGAATCGACATCGTGGTAGGAGCCGTCAACCAGTCGCGCCTTGACATCAACAACCGGGAACCCGGCCTTTCCGCCGGTGTCCATCGCTTCCTTGATACCCGCATTGACCGGATTGATGAACTCGCGGGGAATCGAGCCGCCAACGATCGCGTCCTCGAACTCGTATCCCGCACCGCGTTCCTGTGGCACGAATTCCACGACCGCGTGACCATACTGGCCCTTGCCGCCGGATTGACGGACGTGACGTCCCTCAACCCGAACCGTCTCGGTCAGCGTTTCCCGATATGCCACCTGTGGGCGTCCAACATTGGCGTCCACGCGGAACTCCCGCATCATGCGATCGACAATGATCGCCAGGTGAAGCTCGCCCATGCCGTCGATCACGGTCTGGCCTGAATCCTCATCGGTCCTGACGCGGAACGTCGGATCCTCTTCAGCCAGCCGCTGAAGCGCGGCGCCCATCTTGTCCTGGTCAACACGTGTCTTTGGCTCGATCGAAACCGAGATCACCGGCTCAGGGAAGGTGATGGACTCCAGCACAATCGGATTGTCAATATCACAAAGGGTGTCGCCCGTGGTCGTGTTCTTCAGACCGATCACCGCGGCGATATTGCCGGCCGAGACTTCCGGAATCTCTTCGCGATGGTTGGAGTGCATTTGCAGCAACCGGCCCACGCGCTCACGCTGCCCCTTGGTGGAGTTCAACGCATAGGAACCGGACTTCATCGTGCCGGAATAGACACGCAGGTACGCCAGCTTCCCAACGTGCGGATCCGCGGCGATCTTGTGGATCAATGCCGCGAACGGAGCATCAGGATCCGCTTTGCGCGTCGACGGCTCGCCAGTCTTGGGATCGATCCCCTCAACCGGTGGAACATCGAGCGGCGACGGTAGGTAGTCGATGATGCTGTCAAGCATTGGTTGCACGCCCTTGTTCTTGAGCGCGCTCCCAGCCATGACCGGCACAACGGTTCCGGCCAGCGTGCCAGCACGAATGGCGGCGACGAGCTCTTCGGAGGCGATGTCCTCACCTTCGAGATAGCGCATCATCAGCCCTTCATCGGCTTCGGCAACATTCTCGACCAATTGAATTCGGGCGACATCAGCCGCGTCCCTGAATTCGTCAGGAATCTCACCGACTTCGATGTTCTCACCAAGATCATCGTGGTAGGTGATCGCCTTCATGTTAATCAGGTCAATCACGCCCGCGAATGTGTCCTCGGCACCCATAGGCAGTTGCACCGGCGCAGGATTCGCCTTGAGACGATCGACAATCATGTCGACCGTCTGCTGGAAGTTCGCGCCCGTGCGATCCATCTTGTTGACGAAGCAGATCCGCGGGACATTGTACTTGTCAGCCTGTCGCCACACCGTTTCCGATTGCGGCTCCACTCCGGCGACGCCATCGAACACAACAACGCCACCGTCGAGCACGCGGAGCGAGCGCTCCACCTCGACGGTAAAGTCAACATGACCCGGCGTGTCGATAATATTGATCCGGTGATCGCGCCAGAAGCAGGTTGTGGCCGCTGATGTGATCGTGATCCCGCGCTCACGCTCCTGCTCCATCCAGTCCATGACGGCGGCGCCTTCATGGGTCTCACCGATCTTGTGAACCAGACCCGTGTAGAACAGGATACGCTCGGTTGTCGTCGTCTTCCCGGCATCGATGTGCGCAATAATCCCGATGTTTCGGGTCCGGCGAAGGGCGACCTCGGGATTAGCAAGGTTTGGTTGGGTCGCAGTACCAGCCATTGGTTCCTATCATTCCTCTTCTGGCACGTCAGTGTGCCCAATTCGTATGGAGACAGGTCTCCACGCGGCGTACCACCGCTTCAACCTGGAAACGGTCTAGAAACGGTAGTGGGAGAACGCGCGGTTCGCCTCAGCCATTCGGTGCGTGTCTTCGCGCCTCTTGATCGTCGCCCCGGTGCCATTGAAAGCATCCAACAGCTCGTTCGCGAGTCGCTCCTGCATGGTTTTGCCAGGGCGACTCCGAGCCGACTGAAGCAGCCATCGAATCGCCAGCGATTGTCGTCGCTGCCCTTCGATCTGCACCGGAACCTGGTAGGTTGCGCCACCAACACGCCGTGGCTTGACTTCGAGCATCGGTGTCGCGTTCTGCAGCGCCTGCTCAAAAACCGTGACCGGATCATTGCCCGTGCGGTCCTGGATCATCTGCATGGCGTCATACATGATGCGCTCCGCCAGACCCTTCTTGCCGCGCTGCATGATCTTGTTGATAAAACGGGTCACCATCTCGTTGTTGTAACGAGCATCAGGCTTGAGTTCACGACGCTCGATTTTGGCTCGTCTCGGCATTAACTTCTCCTGCCTCAGTGCTGTCCATAAACGGGCCCGGACTGCCAGCATCCGGCACCCTTGTCGGACATCCTGGCTGGTTCCACGAACCGTTTCGCTACCAGCCTCACATCATGCGCATGCGCCACCTCGCATGACTCTCACGCAATCTTCACAATCACTACCAGGGCGGCGGGAATCGTCGCCTCAGCGTCTGCCCGGTGCATGTTGCCATCCATCCGGACCGCGTCACCCGTATCTCCACGGGCGCGGACACAGCCCGAGACATTGCCCGGGCAGCCAATACATTCTTCATTTGTTCGCAAGTGCCGAGAAGCATTTCCGCAAGACACACGAAAAAGCGGTCGCCGCCCCTCACGGGACGTCGGGCCGCTCTCCGTATCCAGCTCTCTCAGATCCGCTTCTCAAGCGGCAACACCAGCATGACCTCTCGGCCCCAGGGTTTTGTCCCTAGCTGCTTGGCGCCTTGGTTCCGTACTTGGACCGCGCCTGCTTGCGGTTTTCTACCCCGCGGGCATCAAGAGCGCCTCGTACAATATGATACCGGACACCGGGAAGGTCTTTGACCTTTCCACCCCGGATGAGTACCACCGAGTGCTCCTGGAGATTGTGTCCCTCGCCCGGAATGTACGCGGTAACTTCCACGCCACTCGAAAGGCGAACACGGGCAATCTTGCGCAGTGCCGAGTTGGGCTTCTTCGGCGTCATGGTTTTGACCTGGGTGCATACTCCACGCTTCTGCGGCGCGAACGTTTCATTACGCAGTTGTCCCGCATAACGACCCGCCGAGCTGTTGGTAAAGCGCAGTGCAGGCGACTTGGTCTTCTTCTTGACGCTCTTTCGGCCCTTGCGAACCAACTGATTGATCGTCGGCACGAAAAGCTCCTAACCGGACAGGGGGCTGCCAAAACCGTGCTCTGCGATGCGTGCCGGGACTGCCCGGCCACCGCAGCTGCGGCGCCTCCTGACTCGTCGGTTAACTACTGGCGGCCATACGGACAGGATCGTCCGCCGACCACAACCGATCTTGCGATCCCGAAATGGAGATCACAACCGTGAATAATAGGGACTTTCGGCCCTTCCGTCAAGTCAGATTTTATACGAAACGGAAATCGCCGCCTCTCCCCGACGCTTGACCCCCCCGCCAACGCGCCAGGCCGGACGCCGTTTGAGCTGACGCTCCACGCGGGCAATCTCCGTTGATTTCCCATGCAGTACCGCCATTCCCGCGGGAGCTACGCATCGTTCGATTCCGCGTATCATTTCATCCATTCCATCCATCTGGATCTGGGCAGGGATGACAGCGATCAGGACATCCGCGTGCGCGGGCGGCTCACGTTTCTCTTCAATCCTCCAGCTACCGCGATACTCTGCATTCACCTCGTCGCTGTTGGTCTCGACTGCCCGCTCGGTCGCTCGCAGTGCCAGCGCATCTCGACCGGTCACCACTCCCGCCGATTCGGGCCACAGCCTGGTGGCCAATATTGCGAGATGCCCAACACCGGAACCATTCACCATCCAACGCCACGGTCTTGCCTCTCTCGCCAACTCGATGAGGAGCCTGCCGGCAAGCGCGGTGGAATGGCTCAAGGAGTCATACTCCGGCAAGCCCACCACTGGCACGAGCTGCCAGGATTCACCTTCCAGCGAAAATGTGGCGAGTGGCCGGTCGAATGCACCGGTATCGAATGCATTCCGGCAGGACACGTCGCCACCCACCTTCCGAATATGGAGAATGGTATGGTCACGACCCATTGTGTCGTGCTCGATTGCCACATCAGACCGCGCCGCACCCAATCGCAGGGCATCCCCCAACGGATTCACGACCACCAATGCAGCGAGTCCATTGAGCGCCAGACCATCGAGCACGATGTCGAGCAGCGACACCAGGACATCCTGACCTGCCTTGCCAGGCACATTCCACAATACAAGGTCGAAACCCCGCTCCGGTGGCAAAGGCGGCGTGACATCATGCACGAAGCTCGCTCGTTCGGTGAGGTCGGGATCAGCGGTCGCCACGTTGTGTTGAGCGAACGCCACGGCCAGCGCATCGCGATCCACATAGCACATCGACCAGGCGGGATGGGTGACCTGCCAGGCCAATCCGAGCACGCCATAACCACAGCCGAAATCGACCGCGGCGCCTCGCGCGGGCATGTCGACCCCTTCCAGGCTGGACAACAGCATCTTGCTTCCTCGATCCACCTGGTGGCTGCTGAACAGCTCCTGTGAAACGTCGAGCGTCACGGTCCGCCCCATCCAGTGGAGAGAGATCTGCTTCTTGATCGGCAGTGCCACCGTCATGGCGAGATGTGTCCTTCCATTATCTACTACCAACCGTCGCTTCGGCTCGTCCCACAAGCGCGCTTCAGGTAATCGACCACGTCCGGTGGGTTGCCGTGGCCGAGTCGCGCAAAGTCGCCGGACGGTGAGCTCATCGGCATGCTCCACACGTCGTCAGAATCCCCGATCTTCCCACCTCCATTTCCGTGCGCGTACCGATCCAGGGAAAAATATTGACTCCAAGAGATGAAGCTGATAGGGTGAATTCATTGTACAAGGCAATTTCATATGTCTGTCACTCCCGGTGTGATCGACTCAGTGCCATTTGCCTGTATGGGCTGCCGAGAGCCAGAATTCCCAGGCACGCCGCAAATGCACTGAGAAGCGGGAACAGTCGCCAATGCCAGCAAACGATAGACACAGTCCAGGTCGCCACGATGGACCGCGCGACTTCCGATGCGACGCTGTTCGAGATGTGAAAGGGGGCATACAAATCGACCATTGTCCAGTGAGGCAATGTAATGGCACCGGGGAGGTCGTCTCCTGTAGTCATTTCAAGAAGAGGAGCAACGCATGTCCAGCAAGGATCACACGAACATTCTCGCGCTGAATCGCCGCACCGTGCTGAAGGGTGCCGCTGGCGCGGCCGCCGCCAGTGCCTTGCCCGCCACCATTGCCCAGGCCTCGACCTCAAAAACCGGCTCATATGCAAAACGAAGACAAGACGGTGAGCCGATCAAGCTCGTCTACTTCAATGCGCGCGGGGGTGAGGCCGCCGAACGGGCTCTGGTCGAGCGCTATATGGAAGAGAACCCCAACATCGAGATCGAGTACCTGTCGACAACGGCGATCGGCGGCCCGAGCGATACCGACACCATCGCCAATCTCATCTTCAACATCCAGGCCGACACCACCATCGATGTCTCCAAGGTCGAGGTGCAGCGCACGCCCCTGGAGCTGATGTCGATTGATGCAGCCCTGCCGCTCAGCCAGATCAACGAAGAGGCGGTTCAGGCCCGGGTGGACCAACTGCTGAACACCAACACCACCGCCATCAAGGGGGATGTCTGGGGCCTTCCATACGAATACGACCCCTTCGGCTACATATACAACGCCGACATGTACGTGGAGGCTGGCCTCGACCCCGACAAGCCGCCCAAGACATGGGATGAGTTCCGCCGCGTCAATGAGGCGCTCCAGGCCGAGTTCCCGGACGCCTGGACGATCTGCCATCCCCTCAAGAACCTCAACAAGATCCAGCCCCTCGTCTGGAGCGCGGGCGGGTGGTATTGGGAAGGCGGGGTGCCGCCGACGAGGGCGAACGTCACCAACGAGGGGACGGTCGCCGCGTACAAATTCTTCGATGAGTGGGCGCAGAACGGCTGGTTGAACTCCGAGGAGATCAGCACCGACCAGTCGATTCAGCACATGGTGGCGCGGCAGTGCGCGGCTATCAACCTGAGCACCACAACTGTCCTCCTCTACCAGGCCAACGCGCCGGAGACGGACTTCCGTGTGGCGCGGTACCCAACCAGGGACGAGTCCTTCGATCCTGTCAACTTCGCGGGTGGGAGCGCGCTGGTCGTCCCCTCGACGAGCGCCAACCCGGAGGCAGCGCTCGACTTCATCCTGTGGCTGACGAGCGAGGAGACGCAGCGGCTCAAGTACGGCGTAGAGGGCGATCTGGGCATCTCCGAGCAGGATCTCTTCGACCAGGACCTGCCTACCAACATTGCCGTCGCGGAGGTGCTGGCCGATGATCCAACCTGGTCGGAGGCCATGGCGACCTTTGACATCCCCACCCGGCCGGCCGGTGGGCTGTCGCCTGTCTACTCGCGAGCCTACGACGTCTATGCGTCAATGCAGGAGCGCATCGCGCTGACCGACGTGGATGTTCTCAGCGAGCTGGAAGCAGCCGAGGCTGACGTCCAGGCCCTGATCGACGAGAATATGGAGCAGCTGCCGGCGCTCTACGAAGGTTCGGACGACGCCACTCCGATCGCGTAAACGTAGTGGCACCGCGAGTCCCGGGGCCATGCCCCAGGACTCGCGTTTTCCACCTCGACTGCCGTTCGAGCGAGATACCTGACAGGGGAAGAGACAGGGATGGCGATTGCAGGGCAGCCTCCACGACCGGCGGCAACGCGCATGCAACGACTGGGAAAGTCTATCCGGAAGAGCCGCGCGGCCTATCTCCTGATGCTCCCCTTCCTCTTGCATTTCATCGTCGTCGTCGCCTATCCCATGTTCTATTCGCTCTATCTCAGCCTCACCGAAGCCAAGCTCAACTCGGATCCGGTATTTGTGGGCCTTGATAATTTCGTTGATCTTTCCGAGGATGCCGAGTTCAAAACCGCCATCGGCAACACCTTTTACTTCGCTTTCTTCGCCGTTCTCGGGGAAACTGTCCTGTCGCTCATCGTGGCGCTTGTCATGAACCAGGCGCTCCGGGGCCGCATCATCTTCCGCACCGCCTTCTTCCTCCCAGTAGCAACGTCATGGGTCATCGTCTCGCTGATGTGGTCGATCCTGTTCTCGCGCAACGGTATCGTCAACATCGGTCTTGAATGGATCGGCCTCTCTCAGCAGCCGTTCCTCGGCGATGGGCAGCAGGCGATGTGGATCATTATCCTGATGAGCATCTGGAAGAACCTCGGTTACTACATGGTGATCTACCTCGCGGCGCTTCAGAGCGTCCCGCGGGATCTCATCGACGCGGCATCACTCGATGGAGCGGGACCGCTTCGCGTGATCTGGAATGTGACCATACCCAGCATCCGCCCTGTCATCTACTTCGTACTCAGCATTGCCACCATCGGATCGATGCAACTGTTCACGCAGCCGTTCATCATGACAAATGGCGGCCCGCTCAACGCGACGCTCTCGATCGTGCAACTGCTCTATCGCAAGGCATTTGTCGAGTTGTCGTTCGGTTACGGGTCGGCTATCGCCACCGTCCTGCTGCTGTTGCTGATCGTGCTATCGCTTCTGAACCGGCGTATCGGGAACCTGATCGCTCACTAGAAGGGCTTCGATCCATGAGGATAGCGATTCGAATCCTGTTCTACCTTGTGCTCATCATGTTCGCGTTTCTTGCCGCGTTCCCGTTCTACTACATGATTGCCGGCTCATTCATGGATTCGGTCGAGATCTACTCCAGGACGCCGAATCTCTGGCCCTCGTCGTTCGAGTTCGACGCCTACAAACGCATCTTCAACAACGTGCCGATGATCCGGTACTTCGCCAACAGCATCCTCGTCTCAGGCGGTACCACCGTGATCGCCGTGCTCGCATCCAGCGCGGCCGGCTACTGTTTCGCCCATCTCGACTTCATCGGCAAGAAGTTCTGGTTCGCGCTCGTGTTGGCTACCCTCATCGTGCCGTTCCAGGCTCGGATCATCCCGCTCTTTGTCATGTTTAGCGATTACAACCTGAACAACACCTATGCCGGCATCATGTTGCCGGGGCTCATCAGCGCGTTTGGCGTCTTCATGATGAGCCAGTTCTTCCAGTCCGTTCCCGCCGAGCTTCGCGAGGCCGCGATTATCGATGGGGCATCCGAGCTCGGAGTCTTCTTTCGCATCTTCCTGCCGCTTGCCAAGCCGGGAGTCGCGACGTTGTCGGTATTCACCTTCATCACCAGTTGGGATGACCTGCTGTGGCCCATGATCATCGCACCCAGTCCGGACATGCGGACGATTCAGGTAGGGCTTGCCTTCATCCGTCAGACGGCACAAACACCCGACCAGGTCATGGCGGCGATCGTTGTCGTCTCCATACCGGTCATCATTGCGTTCCTGCTGGGACAGCGGTATTTTGTGGCAGGTATTACATCAGGCGCCGTGAAGGAATAGCATGGAAACGAGAGCTTGCACATGTGGACGTTGACCGGCTTTGCCGACGAGATATCGCCCGACCTTGACGAGCAGATCGCGACGCTCGCCGCGGAAGACATGCATTACCTTGAGTTTCGTAGCGTGTGGAACAAGAATGTCGTGGAGCTGAGTGACGCGGAGCTGCGGCAGGTGAGGACGACACTCTCCCGATCGAATATCTCCGTGTCCTCTATCGGATCGCCAATAGGCAAAATCGCTATCACCGACGACTTCGCCGAGCATCTTACGGCCTTCAAGCGCACAGTGGAAATCGCGCAGATTCTCGATGCCCGCTACATCCGGATATTCTCCTTCTTCATGCCGGAGGGGGACGATCCTGCGGACCACAGGAATGAGGTGATGGGTCGGTTGGAGCGTATCGCCCAGGAGGTCGATGAAACTCCAATCACCTCGCTGCATGAAAACGAGAAGCACATCTACGGTGATATCCCCACACGATGTCTCGACATCCTCAGCGAGGTCGATTCACCAAGGCTCCGCATGGCCTGGGATCCCGCCAATTTCGTGCAGTGCGGCGTGCATCCCCACACGGACGGCTACGAATCACTGCGGCCATTTATCGACTACGTGCACATAAAGGATGCGCGGCTCGACGATGGTCAGGTCGTGCCAGCGGGCCAAGGGGACGGCGAAATACGGCAGACCATCCGCGCTCTTCAGGATTCTGGATTCGACGGATTCTTCTCCCTTGAGCCGCATCTCGCGAGTGCAGGGACGTTCTCGGGCTTCAGTGGTCCCGACCTCTTTCGCCTGGCCGTCCAGAGCTTCAAGACCCTGCTGCGGGAAGAGCAGATCGCCTGGCGTTAGGTGGCGAATGTCAATTTCCAAAGTCCGGATCATGCATCGATGATACCCGAAATCCGTAGGGGCGGGCCTCCGCAGGAGTTGTCCGCCCGGTGGTCGCGCAGCGGCCACAAGACGCGCGCTATGACCAAGCTCGATGCCCAGACGAATCTTCCGGACCCGGAAATACATCCGTTTACCTCGCAGGACATTGAAGCACGCATCATTGACGCAAAGGAGCAAGCAGTTGCGATTTGGAATATGTGCCCCGCCAGAACGAACGGCCGGCTTCGCCGATGCCGGATACGACTTCATCGAGTGGCCGATGAGCCGTACGGTAGGAATCATGGACGACGATGCATTTCGATCCCTGTCTGACCTCGCCCGAACGCTGCCCATCACGCCTGAGGCGTGGAACGTGATGCTGCCCAGCTCGATCAAGGTCGTCGGTCCAGAGGCGGACCATGCCGGATTGAAGCGCTACATTGAACAGGCATTCTTAAGGGCTTCCGAGCTTGGAGGAAACGTCGTCGTCTTCGGAAGCGGAGGCGCACGCGCGATTCCCGACGGCTGGCCTCACGACGAGGCGGTGCGGCAGTTTGACGACGCCTCCAGGATTATCGGCGACATCGCCGCGACGCATGGGATCACGGTAGCAATTGAGCCACTCAACTACACTGAGACAAACCTCGTCAACACCGTATCTGAAGCGGCAGCAGCCGTTGAGCGTGTAAATCACCCTTCCGTCCAGCTGCTTTCTGACCTCTATCACGTGACAAGGAATGGTGAGCCACTCAGTGATACCGGCGCGGCTGGCACCGCGCTCGCCCACGTCCATATCGCCGAACCTCACAGTCGCGCAATACCTCATGCCAACGAGATGGAATCCATTTACCGGGAATACTTCGGAATTCTGAAGCGAGCGAAATACGACCATTTGATCAGTATCGAATGTTCCAAGCCTTTCGTAGAGGAGGCTGCAGAAGCGTTGGGATACTTGAGGAATCTCTGGAATACCACCGACGGTGACGTGGCATAGCCTGCTACATAAATCGCCACCAGCGTCCGGTATCGGCATTATCATGTCGCGGTGATGCGCCATGGCGCATGACTCTCAGGTGAAATCGAACGAGGCGTGGTCTTGCCAGCAGACCTGCATGCGGCTATCATCGCGCAGATCATATATTATCTTCCGCTCGAACCCGGATCGGAGAACAATTATGCCGAACTCGATAGGGGTCGGAATCGTCGGCGCCGGTGTCATCGGTCAGGTCCATGCCAACGCGCTTCAAGGAATCGACGGAGCCCGGATTGTTGCCGTCGCCGAACCTCGTGAAGACGCCGGCAAGTCGATGGCCAAAAGCTTCGACGCAACCTGGTATGCATCAGATACGGATCTGCTCGCCAATGATGATGTGTCACTGATGATTCTCGCAACACCCTCCGGACTTCACCCGGATCAGGCCGTGCGTGCCGCCGAGGCAGGGAAACATATCATCACCGAAAAGCCCATGGCGATCACCCGCGATGGGTTGGACCGGATGATCCACGCAACTGAAACGGCCGGTGTGGAGCTCGCCGTGATCTTCCAGAATCGCCTTTCACCTGACGTGATTCGGGTCAAGCGCGGCATCGAAGCCGGCATGATCGGCTCGACGATCCTCGGCAATGCCAGCGTTCAGTGGCATCGAAGCCAGGACTACTACGACGCTAACGGTGGTTGGCGAGGCACCTGGGAGCTGGATGGTGGCGGCGCCCTGATGAACCAGAGCATCCACACAATCGACCTGCTGCAATGGATCATGGGCGGCATCGCTTCGATTTCCGCTGACATCGCGACCCTCAATCACGAGATCGAGACCGAGGATACGGCGACCGCCAGTGTACGCTTCAACTCCGGCTCACTGGGAACCATTCAGGGAAGCACCGCCGCGGCCAGGGATTGGCCAGTCCGGGTGGAAATCATCGGCACGGGGGGCAGGGCGCTGATCGAAGGCGGCAAGCTTGTCCTGTGGGAAGGCGACACTGAGCTGACGAACGATGTTCTGACACCCGGCGACCTGGCGTTTGTCGAAGGTTGGACCCCGGATGAGTCGTTTGGGCAAGCCCATCACCGCCAGCTCAAGCTCATCATCGAGGCGATTCGGGAAGGTGAAACACCGCCGGTTCCGGCTCGTGAAGCACGGAAGGCGGTCGACATCATCCTGGCCATCTATGAATCCGCGAAACAGGGCAGGCGCGTCAGCCTCTAAAGTTGTAGGGGCTCGCGTAGGGACAGTGCCAGGGAGCTTGTCCTGAGCTTGCCGAAGGATGCCTGTCCGACCGATGGTTGCATCAACTCAACTTCAGCGACAGGAAAGGACATCAACACCCATGAAATACGCCGTCTTTACCGTCTCCACACCGGATTACACGCCAGAAGACGCAGCTCAAAAGATCAGCGATATTGGATATGACGGCATCGAATGGCGCGTGCAGGACGATCCACCCCAATCCGAAGGCGCCAATTTCTGGCGAGGGAACAAGGCGACCCTGCCCTTGACTGGCTTCGAGAACGACGCGCCAAAATGGAAAAAGCTCTCGGCGGACGCTGGTCTCGAAACCCCCGCCATCGCAACCTACGTCAAGTGCCACGAGCCGGACAAGGCGGAGCTCGCCATGAAGGGTACGGCGGCGCTCGGCGCGAAGGCACTTCGGATTCAGGTGCCGAACTACGACGGCACCGAATCGGCGGCGAAGTTGTGGGACGCCTCGGTGCGGGAATACAAGACCATCGCCGAGCTGGCCGCGAAACACGGCGTCAAGGCGCTGGTCGAGCTTCACCACCGCAGCATCGTCCCCTCCGCCAACGCCGCTCGCCGGTTTCTCGATGGACTTGATCCCTCGCACGTCGGCGCCATTCATGACGCCGGCAACATGGTGCATGAAGGTTGGGAGCATCCACGCCTGGCATTCGAAATGCTCGGACCGTATCTCGCGCATGTCCACATGAAGAACACGAAGTGGGAGCGAGGCGAGGTCCTGGACGATGGCACGGTGAAATGGACAGCTTCGTGGGCGCCGGTGCCGGAAGGTGTCGCCGATGTGCGCACGATCATGCGATCGCTGCGTGCCGTAGGGTACAACGACTGGATGACCTTCGAAGACTTCAACACCGATCATCCGGTCGACTACAACCTCGAGCGCAATCTGAAGTACATCAAGACCATCGAGCGGGAGGTCGCTGCCGAAGCGTAGCCCACGTGTCACGAGGAACGCCCCAAGCGCAATGCGCTCGGGGCGTTCCCTCTGTGGATTCTCACCAATCGGCTCCGGCTTTCCTACTCTGGCGCGACGGTCTCATCCTCCTGATCGTCGTCATTGACCGCGGCGATATCTTCCGGCGCCTTGTCACCGTCAGGATCGTCCTCCCGATCCATCACCGCCGTGGCGGGCAGGTGTCCGGATTGCATCAGCTCCTCGTACTCGGCCTCCGTCGCCGGTTCGGCGCTGGAGCTGTCTCGCATCGCGGCAAGCGTGCCTTCGGCGAGGGCATCCGGTTCCGCTATCTTGAGGTCGTGCTCGAAGCCCGAACCCGCCGGAATCAGCTTGCCGATGATGACATTCTCCTTGAGACCGCGCAAGTGATCGACTTTGCCGTTGATGGCGGCCTCGGTCAGCACTCGAGTCGTCTCCTGGAACGACGCCGCCGACAGGAAGGAGTCTGTTTCAAGTGACGCCTTGGTGATGCCCAGCAGCAGCGGACTGGCCGTAGCGGGCTCGCCACCCTGCACGAGGACTCCCTCGTTCTTGGTGTTGAACTCGAACCGATCGACGGTATCGCCTTCCAGCAGGTCGGCGTCACCTGGATACTCGATCCGCACCTTGCGAAGCATCTGGCGCGCAATCACCTCGATGTGCTTGTCATTTGTCGTCACACCCTGCGATCGGTACACCTTTTGCACTTCATCGATGATGTAGCGTTGCGTGGAGTCCGGTCCGAGCGTGGCCAACAAGGCGTGCGGGTTCTTCGGGCCAAACGTCAGCTGCGTGCCAGGCGTAACGTCCTGGCCGTCCTCGACCAGGATCTGATCGTCGTAGTTGATCCGGAACTCATCGACTTCTTCCGACTCCGCCCGGATGTAGATCGTGCGGTCGTCAAGGTAGTAGGTCCCGTTCATGCCCGCGAACAGTTCCTCACCATTCGGGCCATGCGCGATCACCGTCTTGTCTCTTGAGACCTCGACTCCTTCGGAAATGATCGTCTCGTATCGCTCCGGGAGCTCCTCGTGCCAGCTGTGATGAGCCACAGACCGGATCCGAAGCAGGCGTTCCTGATCGTCGTCTTCGATCGACACCTTCCCGGCACGGGTCGCCAACAACGCGGCGCCCTTCGGCTCGCGCCCCTCGAACAGCTCTTCAACACGTGGCAGACCGGTCGTGATGTCCGCGCGGGCCACACCACCAGAGTGGAACGTCCGCATGGTCAGCTGTGTGCCCGGCTCGCCAATCGACTGGGCGGCGATAATTCCCACGGCCTCACCACGCTCCACCAGCTTGCCGGTCGCGAAGTTTCGCCCGTAGCACATCTGGCAGATTCCATGTTGCGCTTCACACGCCATCACCGAGCGAATCATGACCTGGTCGAGCTTCGCGTCGATGATCTCTTTCACCATGTCGCGGACGTTTCCGTTTTCATCTTCCGCGCGCTCGCTGATCTCCTCATTCCGGCGAACAATGATTTCGCCTGTCTCGGGGTGGACGACATCGGCGGCCGCCAGACGACCGGCAATACGGGCTCGATACTCCTCCGCACCGAGTTCCTTGCCGTCGTTATCGAAGCGAGGCGCAACCACCCCCTGTTCCGTGCCGCAGTCCTCCAGCGTCACGATGACATCCTGCGCCACGTCCACCAGGCGTCGGGTCAGGTATCCGGAATCCGCCGTCCGAAGAGCGGTATCCGCGAGTCCCTTGCGGGCACCGTGAGTCGACAGGAAGTACTCGAGCACCGTCAGGCCCTCTCGGAAGTTGGACTTGATTGGAATGTCGATGATCTTCCCTTGCGGATCCAGCACGAGACCGCGCATGCCAGCCATCTGGCTGATCTGGTTCATGTTTCCCTTCGCGCCGGAATCGGCCATCATGTAGACCGAATTCTGGCCCTTGAGACGGGCTTCCACATCGATGGAGAGGGTGTCTCGCGCCCGGTTCCAGATGACTTCGAGCTCCCGCAATCGTTCCGGTTCGGTGACCAGTCCACGGCGATACTGTCGCTCCACCGCATCCGCCTGGTCCTGCGCCGTATCCACCAGCCCCTTCTTCGTTTCCGACTGCGTCACGTCCGACAGGGCAATGCTGATCCCACCCTTGGTCGACATCTCGAAGCCGATCTTCTTGATGTCGTTCACGATCTTCGCGGTTTCAGCCGGGTTCGGATACGCTCGATAGCAATCCGCCACCACGCCACGGAGCAACTTTCGCCCCATCGTGTCGTTGTAGAACGTGCCCAGCGATACCGGCAGGATCTGGTTGAACAGCGCGCGTCCGACTGTGGTCGAGATTCGCTTCATCTCACCACCATCGCGATCGGTGCGCACGACAATCGCCGCCTGGATATCGATCATGCCGGAATCGTAGGCGAGCTTGACCTCCTCCAGCGAGGAGAAGACCTTGCCCCAACCCCTGGGTACGGTGCCCTGTTCGAGATCCAGCTCATGATTCCGTTCACTGGTCATGTAGTACACGCCGAGAACGATATCCTGCGTCGGCGAGACAATCGGTTCACCATTGGACGGCGACAGCAGGTTGTTGATCGACAACATGCGCGTTCGCGCTTCTTCCTGCGCCGACTTGGAAAGCGGCACATGGACCGCCATCTGATCGCCGTCGAAGTCTGCATTGAACGCGGTGGTCACCATCGGGTGCAGCTGAATCGCGGATCCTTCGATAAGCTGCGGCCGGAACGCCTGGATACCCAACCGGTGCAAGGTTGGCGCCCGGTTGAGCAGCACGACGTAATCCTTGATCACGTCTTCGAGCACATCCCAGACATCAGGATGCACACGCTCCACATAGCGCTTTGCCGCCTTGATGTTATGCGCGAGCTCCCGCTCGACAAGGCGACGCATCACGAACGGCTTGAACAGCTCCAGCGCCATGCGCTTCGGCAGGCCACACTCGTCCAGCGCCAGGTTCGGCCCGACCACGATCACCGACCGGCCGGAATAGTCAACCCGCTTGCCAAGCAGGTTCTGGCGGAACCGCCCCTGCTTGCCCTTGAGCATATCGCTCAGGCTCTTCAGCTTGTGCTTGCTGGAGCCGGACACCGCCCGACCACGTCGACCGTTGTCGATCAACGCGTCGACGGCCTCCTGCAGCATGCGCTTCTCGTTCCGCACGATGATCTCCGGCGCACCGAGCTCGAGCAGTCGCTTGAGCCGGTTGTTCCGGTTGATCACGCGCCGGTACAGGTCATTGAGATCCGACGTCGCGAACCGGCCACCATCGAGCTGGACCATCGGTCGAAGCTCAGGCGGGATAACCGGAAGCGCGGTGAAGATCATCCAGTGTGGCTTGTTACCGCTCTTGCGGAGCGCTTCGATCACGCGGAGTCGCTTGGTCGCCTTCTTCCGGCGAACATCAGACACCGCCTGCATCTCGTTGCGCAGCTCGACCGCGAGCTGGTCGAGGTCAACCTTGCGGGACACATAGCTGTAGACGGCTTCCGCGCCCATACCGGCTTCGAACACACCCGGTGGCACGACTTCCTGCAATGACCGGAAGTCCGTCTCTGTCAGCACTTGCCGCTCGTGCAGGTCGTTAAGCTGCTTGATCGTCTCATCGCGGTCGGTGATCTCCGCCTTGAACTGCTCGTCGAGCTCTTTCTCGATTTTCCGAACCTCTTCATCCGCATCGTGCGAAAGGTAGTCTCGTTCAGCGCCAGACAGGATGTCACCGCCCGAAATCTGCCCTTCGGCTTCGGCGTTGATATCGCCGCGCAGCTTCTCGTAAACGGAGTCCAGCTTGATCAGGCGGTCGTCGTTGACGGCTTCGCCCTTCTTGACCACGACCTTCCGCCGGAATGTCATGCGCTTTTCGGCCGCGGCCCCCATCGCATCCTGGATGCGAACCTTGGCCTCTTCGTAGTCGGTTTCGAGCTCGGCAAGCTCGGTATCCCGCTGCGCGGTCACCTTTTCGGCGAGCGCGGCGGCGTTATCCTCCAGGCTCCCCACATCGGCGCCGCTGTTCTGGAGAATCTCGTCGACCTTTGCCTGAGCCTCGGACCGAAGCTCGGCAAGAGTTTCCTCATGAAGCTCATTGACCTCGTCGATTGCCTGCTGGCGCTTGAGATCATCGACATCGGTCACCAGGTACGACGCAAAATACAGCACCCGCTCCAGCGTCCGTGGAGGCAGGTCGAGCAACAGCCCAAGCCGGCTCGGCGTGCCCTTCACATACCAGATGTGCGCAACCGGCGCAGCGAGCTCGATGTGTCCCATCCGCTCCCGGCGCACCTTGGACCGTGTCACTTCGACACCACACTTGTCGCAGACGGTTCCGGCATATCGGATTCGCTTGTATTTGCCGCAATAGCACTCCCAGTCCCTGGTGGGGCCGAAAATGCGCTCGCAGAACAATCCACCGTGCTCCGGCTTCAGGGTGCGGTAGTTGATGGTTTCCGGTTTAACAACTTCGCCATGAGACCAGCTCCGAATCGCTTCGGGAGATGCCAGCCGAATACGGATTGCATCGAAATTATTGACATCAAGGACAGAGGTCTTGTCCCGGCGATCACCACGTGGAGGGCCACCTTGCCTCTTGCCACCAGCACCGTCCCGGCCCTGGCCATTAGGCGAAACATCAGGAAAATTCGTTGTTGCCATGCTTCCTCCATTCGAAACGCGGGGACCCGGTACGCAACCCGGAGGGTGCCCTGCTTGAACACCCTCCGGATGCGCCTAGTCCGCGGTGCGCTCGAATCCGCTCAGATTAATGCGATCCAGGTTCGACAACAGATCTCGGGTCGAGTCCTCCGTGAAGTCCACGGTCTGCTCGTCCTCATTGATGACATCGATGGACAGACCGAGGCTTCGGAGCTCCTTGACCAGGACCTTGAACGATTCCGGCACACCAGCTTCGCCAATGGGATCGCCCTTGACGATCGATTCGTAGGTTCGGACACGCCCCACAATGTCGTCGGACTTCACCGTCAACATTTCCTGCAGGATGTGCGCCGCGCCGTACGCCTCCAGCGCCCAGACTTCCATTTCGCCGAATCGCTGACCGCCGAACTGCGCCTTGCCACCCAGCGGCTGCTGCGTCACAAGCGAGTACGGACCGGTCGATCGCGCGTGAATCTTGTCCTCCACGAGGTGGGCAAGCTTCAGCATGTAGATCATGCCGACCGTAACCGGTCGATCGAATTTCTCACCCGTGCGACCGTCATACAGGTCGACCTTGCCGTCCTCCGGGAGTCCGGCGGCACGAAGCTCATTTCGGATGTCCTGCTCGGACGCCCCGTCGAACACCGGTGTGGCAACCTTGAAGCCGAGCGCATCCGCCGCCCAGCCAAGGTGGGTTTCAAGAATCTGGCCCAGGTTCATGCGCGACGGCACACCGATCGGATTGAGGACGATGTCAACCGGAGTTCCATCCGGCATGTACGGCATGTCCTCCATCGGCAGGATGCGACTGATCACGCCCTTGTTGCCGTGCCGGCCAGCCATCTTGTCGCCTTCGGAGATCTTGCGCTTCTGCGCGATCATCACCCGGACGCTCTGGTTCACGCCGGCCGGAAGCTCGTGGCTGGTGCCTTCCTCCTCGTCCCGCGTGAATCGCTTGACGTCGATCACCTTGCCGTGCACGCCGTGCGGCACGCGCAGCGAGGTGTCCTTGACCTCCTTCGCCTTTTCGCCAAAGATGGCCCGAAGCAGGCGCTCCTCCGCGCTCAGCTCGGTTTCACCACGCGGTGTCACCTTGCCGACCAGGATGTCGTTCGGTCCGACTTCCGCGCCGATGCGAATGATGCCGTGCTCATCGAGGTCGTGCAGGCTGTCTTCGCCAACGTTTGGAATGTCACGGGTGATCTCTTCGGGACCCAGCTTGGTGTCCCGCGCCTCGGCTTCGTACTTCTCAATATGGATCGACGTGTAGACATCGTCCCGCACCAGCCGCTCGCTCAGCAGGATGGCATCCTCGAAGTTGCCACCCTCCCACGGCATGAAGGCGACCATCACGTTCTGGCCGAGTGCCAGTTCGCCCTCGTCGGTCGACGAGGAGTCAGCGAGGATTTGGTCCGGTACAACGCGCTCGCCACGATGCACGGTTGGTCGCTGGTTGATGCAGGTGTCCTGGTTCGACCGGATGAACTTCTGCAGGTGATAGATGTGCTCTTCGCCATCATCATCCCGCACCACGATGCGACCACCGCTCGCCTCAAGCACCACACCAGTATGGCGCGACACCACAACCTGTCCTGAGTCACGGGCGGCAAGGTGCTCCACTCCGGTTCCGATGACTGGCGACTGGGGCCGTACCAATGGCACCGCCTGCCGCTGCATGTTAGCGCCCATCAGCGCGCGGTTGGCATCATCATGCTCCAGGAACGGGATCAGCGCCGTGGCCACCGAAATCACCTGCTTCGGCGACACATCCATGTATTCGACCTGCTCGGGTCGAACCTGCGGGAATGTATGACCCTCGTCAACACGCCGCACAGTGACCAGCTCGACCGCGATTCGGTTGGCCTCATCGATTGGCGTGTCCGCCTGGGCGATCAGCTTCCCCTCCTCGCGATCCGCCGAAAGATAGTCGATGTTGTCAGACACGACCGTCATGATCCGGATGTGGGTCACGCCAGCCTTGTTCAGCTTGTCGATCAGCTTCTGGTCGACCACATCGCCAGTACTGGCGACAACCTTGTTGGTCTTGCTGTTCACCGCGTCGTCGCGGAGCACCTGACCCACCAGCGGAAGCTCCGGATTGTCCATCGCCAACGTCGACACCACTCGCCGGTACGGCGTCTCGATAAATCCGAAGTCGTTGATCTTTCCATAGGTAGCGAGGTACCCGATCAGGCCAATGTTCGGACCTTCCGGTGTCTCCACCGGGCAAATCCGGCCATAGTGCGACGGATGCACGTCACGAACGTCCATTCCGGCTCGGTCGCGACTCAGGCCGCCTGGCCCGAGCGCTGAGAGGCGGCGCTTGTGCGTCAGCTCGGCGAGCGGGTTGGTCTGGTCCATGAACTGCGAAAGCTGGCTGCCACCGAAGAACTCACGCACCGCCGCAATCACCGGACGGGTCGTGCTGATCAGGCTGTTCGCCGTCACGTTCTCGATGTCCTGAATCGTCATGCGCTCCTTGATTCCGCGCTCGAGGCGCTGGAAGCCGGTGCGTACATGCATCTGGATCAGCTCACCCACCGCGCGGATTCGCCGGTTGCCGAGATGATCGATGTCGTCGGGGTGGCTTTGTCCGTTATTCAGGCGGATCAGCTCGCGGACGATCTCGACGAGATCCTCCTTCTCCAGGATGCGGCTATCCGTCTGAACCTCATCGTCGAGGTGTAGCCGCTGGTTCAGCTTGTGTCGCCCCACGCGAGCGAGGTCGTAGCGACGTTCATTGAAGAACAGGTCGCGCAGTGTTCGCTCGGCGTTGTCGCGCGTCGGCGGATCGCCCGGACGCATGCGCCGGTACAACTCGACCAACGCTTCATCCTGCGTCTTGGTCGATTCTTTGTCTATCGTTGACTGGATGAATTTGCGATCTTCGCTGGTGTCGACCTCGGAGAATTGCGCGAGCAACTCGTCGTCACTTTCAAATCCAAGCGCGCGCAGCAGTATTGTCACCGGCATCTTGCGCTTGCGATCGATCTTGACCGACAGCACATCACGATTCGACGTCTCGAACTCGAGCCATGCTCCACGGTTCGGGATCAGCTTGGCGGTAGAAAGCTGCCGTCCGGTTGCCGGATCGGGTTTGCGTTCGAAGTAAGCCCCCGGCGAGCGCACCAACTGCGAAACGACCACGCGCTCCGCGCCATTGATAATAAAGGTACCGTCCGAGGTCATCATCGGAAAATCACCGATGAAAATGCCATCGGGACCGGTTTCCTTGACCTCGCCCGTCTCGTGAATCATAAGCTTGGCGGAAATGCGCAGGCGGGCCGAATAGGTCATGTCACGCTCGCGACAATAGACCTCGGCCACGCGCGGATCGCGCTTCGCCCGATCCCGTTCTTCACCGTCGGGCATTCGCTCCCACGGTTCATCGAACCGCGGCTCCGAAAGATAGAGTGCCATCTTGTCGTGGTGATCAGTAATCGGGGAGACTTCCTTGAGCAACTCCTCCAGGCCCCGCGTCATGAACCATCGAAACGAATCGAGCTGAATCTGGACAAGATTGGGCATCTCCAGCACAGTCTTGATCTGCGCGTAGGATTTACGCCCAATACCGGTGTTCGACACAACTTGCGGCGCTGAAGCCGCAGGGGTCGCCACGCCGGTCGTCGTCGTACTCTCAACTGCCATGCACAGCTCCTCAGAATTATGCATGCGCCCCCGCAGGCGCACACGTCCGGAACTCACGCCTCAATAGGTATTGATGATGATCTTGTCGAACCTTTGATTGATATGGGAATTGAAGAATGGGCTTGGTGGGCTTGCTTGACGGAACACGCGCGGAGCGGAGCAGTTGTGGTGTATGCTGGCAATCGATCAGGTATATCGCACGTCCCATCGAGCACCTCCGGTAATCCGCACAGGCAGGCGTACTTTCAGTCCTACCGCACTTCCGCCACAGGTACACCAAAGCGGGAGGGCATATGCTACCCCTCCCGGATGACCAGGTAAATTCCTTGTTTCTGATCTTCCTGCACGCGCTGTCCAGCCCAACCAACGTGACCGCGAGATCGTTCAGCCACGAATACCGCACGGCGACCAACCATGCGAACGAATATGATACCGCGTATGGGCATCAAGGTCAAGGCCGGATCAAGTGAATTTTCGCCAAATGCGATTCATGATGGCGAGGCTTTGTCACCTGCCAGCAAGGCACAACACGACGTAGACGCTGCTATAATCAAGTCCCGCTATCACCCCGTCCGTTTGTGCGTTGGTACCTTACACTACAATCCCAACATGCCGCACGTCGACGCGGCCCGTGACGCACTAGCACGATGGAATCGACATGAAATCGCGAACCCTTCGCCTGTGGCTGCGACCTGGCTTGATGATCAAGCGCTGGATTGCGCTCTTCATGCTGGCCATCATCATGACGAGCCTCGCCCTCGCGATGGCGGCGGCATGGGTCTATCGCAATTACGACTTCCCTGATTGGCTCGAAGGTCCGGTCCAGACCCTCACCCTGCAGTTCATTCCCCATCCCTGGCGAGAAGCGCTCCTCCTTGCGGGCGGTCTGGTGATCGTCGGCATCGCCTTGTGGCGCCTGAGCATGTCGCTCCTTGCCCCGCTGCTCGCGATCGATCCGAACGGTCGCCCCTTTGCCGAGATCGTCAATGAGCATCGCTTTGGACCGGCCGAGCCCGAATTCAATGTCGTGGCGATCGGCGGTGGCACCGGTTTGAGCGCGCTTCTCCGCGGGCTCAAGTTGCACGATGTCGATATCACCGCCATCGTGACCGTGGCCGACGACGGAGGCAGCACCGGACGCATTCGCAATGTCTTCAACATGCCGGCGCCGGGCGATATCCGAAATTGCATGGTGGCGCTGGCCGACGCCGAATCCCTGATGGGCCAGCTTTTTCACTATCGGTTCGACCAGGAGGATTCCGAGCTTGCCGGCCACTCCTTTGGCAACCTCTTTATCACCGCCATGACGCAGGTCACCGGAAGCTTCGATCAGGCTGTGATCGAGTCCGCCCGCGTGCTGAACGTCCGCGGTCGGGTTCTGCCTTCGACCATCGAGAATGTCACCCTGTGCGCAGACATGGCGGACGGCTCGACCCTCAAGGGCGAATCCACGATTTCCCACGAAAAGCCAGCCATCGATCGCATCTTCCTTGAACCGTCCGCGCCCGAAGCCTACACCCCCGCCCTGGCGGCAATCCTTAAGGCCGACCTCATCATCCTCGGTCCCGGCAGCCTCTACACCAGCGTCCTGCCAAACCTGATGGTCGATGGTGTGCGAGAGGCCATTCGCTGGTCCAATGCACCCACGGTCTATGTGTGCAACGTCGCCACCCAGCACGGCGAAACCGACAACTTCGGCTACAAGGATCACATCCACGAAATCAGGTCTTACCTCGACGACGACCAGCTGGACTACGCGATTGTGAACAACAACCCGAACCCGGCCGCCGGCGACGCGATCCGTCCCGAGTGGCAGGTCGAAGCCGTGGCATATGATGGTGAAACGTCGATAGACGACTCGGTCGAAATCGTAGCGCGGGATGTCGTCAATGATCGGAATCCACTCCGCCACGATCCGGAAAAGCTCTCTCGGGTCTTGTTGGAAGTCGCGGGCTTCCAGCACAAGCGGCAGGTCGACACGAAGCGCGACGAGGCACGAATGACATCCATCGAGCCACGCGCGAGGCGATCGGCATCGGAGCGGTTTAGCGCCTGACTCACCATTGCACCGACAGAAACAACGCAACCTGTTACGATTCTCACAATCGATAACAACGCAACCTGTTACGATTCTCACAATCGATTGTGGAGGTTATCCGGCTATTTGTGTCATCGGGCGGCCACGCCTGATGCCTTGCTCACGAATCCACTTCCAAAGTGGATTCGAATGACATGGAGCACCACCTATGACATACAAGGTCGCCATCAACGGGTTCGGTCGGATCGGTCGCCAGGTTTTCAAGGCGATTGAGCAAGGTGGGTTCGATGACCTTTTCGAAGTCGTCGCCGTCAACGACCTGACAGACAATGAGACGCTCGCGCATTTGCTCAAATATGACTCTACCTATGGCATCACGGACGGTGAAATCGTCGCGCGGGAAGACGGCATCGATGCCGCCGGTCATTTCATCAAGGTGTTCGAAGAACGCAATCCGGCAGACCTTCCCTGGGGAGAGCTTGAAGTCGACCTCGTGATCGAATCGACCGGGCTGTTCACCAAGGCCGAGCTCGCCCGGGGACATATCACCGCGGGAGCGAAGAAAGTCATCATCTCCGCTCCCCTGAGCACCACCGCGACGGACCAGGACGTCACCATCGTGCTCGGCGTCAACGAAGCAGCATACAAGCCGGGTGAACATACCGTGATCTCGAATGCGTCCTGCACCACAAACTGCCTCGCTCCGGTCGCCAAGGTGATCAACGACACATTCGGCGTCGTTCATGGCCTCATGACCACGGTGCATTCCTACACCAATGACCAGGTGATCCTGGATGGCCCGCACAAGGATTTGCGCCGTGCCCGGTCCGCGGGCCAAAACATCATCCCGACCAGCAGTGGTGCGGCAAAAGCGCTCTCGCTGGTGATCCCTGAGCTCGAAGGCAAATTCGACGGCTTCGCGCTGCGCGTGCCAACACCGACAGTCTCCATCGTCGACTTCGTGGCGACAACCGAAAAGGCAGCCACCACCGATTCCGTCAACGAGGCGTTCAAAACCGCCAGCGAGAGTGAGGAGATGCTTGGCATCCTGGGCTACTCCACACTACCGCTGGTCTCCACTGACTATCGCCAGGACCCCCGCTCATCCATCGTCGACGCGCTGTCCACAATGACCATGGGCGAGAACATGGTCAAGGTCGTTTCCTGGTATGACAACGAATGGGGCTATTCGTGCCGGGTGGCGGATCTCGCCGCCCTCGTCTGTGAACAGGGTTTCCCTGAGTAGGCCACCGTACGACGCGCGGATCCAACGCCTGGGGAGGCAGTGGACGCACCGACCAGTGGGGAAGAGTCACATGACCAAACGATCCATTCGGTCGGCCGATGTGGCCGGCAAGAATGTCCTTGTCCGCGTGGACTTCAATGTCCCGCTCAACAATGGCAAGATTACCGACGACACGCGGATCCGAGCGGTGCTGCCCACCATTCAATGGCTCATCGACCGTGATGCCCGGATCATCCTGTGTTCCCATCTCGGCCGCCCGGGCGGCAAGGTCGTCGACGAGCTCCGCATGGCTCCAGTGGGCGAACGCCTCGCCGAGCTGCTGGATCTGCCAGTCAGGGTGATGAGCTCGATCACCGGTCCAGATGTGCTCGAAGCAACTGACAACCTGCGTGACGGTGAGGTCATCCTGCTGGAGAATCTACGATTCGATCCCGGCGAGGAATCGAATGACAGCGATTTCGCGCAGGAGCTCGCCGACCTGGCCGACCTCTTTGTCAACGACGCCTTTGGCACCGCTCATCGCGCTCACGCATCGACCGTTGGCGTTCCGAATCTCGTACCGGCCTACCTGGGACTGTTGATGCAACATGAAGTCGAGACACTTTCACGGCTGCTCGACAATCCGGAGCATCCATTCGTGGCCATCATCGGTGGAGCAAAGGTATCGGACAAGATCGCCATTTTGGAACACCTGACAGACCGCGTTGATACCATCCTGATCGGTGGCGGCATGGCGAATACCTTCCTGAAGGCGACAGGCCACGAGATCGGCACGTCGCTTGCGGAGCTGGATCAGGTGGATACCGCTTCCTCCATCCTCAAGTCCGCGAAAACGAAGAAGGTCGATATCCTCCTTCCGACCGATGTCGTGATCGCGGACACGATTGACGACAGCCGTGGCGATACCGTCTCCGTGGACCAGGTTCATCCGTCGAAATCGATCTTCGACATCGGTCATGACACCTCAACCGCGTTTGCGGCGGTTATCGCCGATGCCAAAACCGTGCTCTGGAACGGGCCGCTGGGTGTCGCGGAGCATCCAGCCTTTGCCGTCGGCACGCGGCGCGTCGCGGAGGCCGTCGCAATGGCGGACGGATTCACCGTTATCGGTGGCGGAGATTCCATCGCCGCGATCGAGCAGATCGGCCTTGCCTCCCATATCGACCACGTCTCAACCGGAGGCGGAGCATCGCTCGAGTTCCTGGAGGGCAAGTCGCTGCCGGGGATTGCGGTGATACCTGACGCCGTGGAGAGCCCCTGATGACACAACCTTCCCGCCGCCCCCTGATATTGGGCAACTGGAAGATGAACACCACCCTGGATGAGGCCGTTGCGCTCGCCTCGGCGGTTGGGGCCATCGCGGACGCGCACCCGTCGATCGACATCGGCATCCTTCCGCCCGCAATCTGGCTGGTACCGCTTCACAAGAACCGGCACGACGCTTCGATGCTCAAAATCGGCGCGCAGGATGCATCGCCGCATGAGAACGGCGCCTGCACCGGAGAGCTCTCTGTCGCCATGCTGGCTCCATGGTGTGACTACATCCTGGCCGGGCATTCGGAACGCCGTCAGCATCATCATGAAACCGATGAGATCATCCGGGCAAAGCTCGATGCAATTGTCGCGATTGACTGTATTCCAGTACTCGCTGTCGGTGAATCCGAACAGGAGCGGGATGCCGGGAATGCCGCCAGGGTCGTGGCACGGCAACTGGACGGCGCGTTGGCCGGACCACCCGCCGCTGATCTGACGCGCATCGTTGTCGCCTACGAACCTGTCTGGGCAATCGGGACTGGGAAGTCCGCCTCCGCACAGGATGCGCGAGAAATGGCGAAGGTAATCCGCGGATGGCTGGCGCAACAGGATCAGCAGGCAGCGGACACAATTCGCATCCTGTACGGTGGCAGCATGAAACCCGACAACGCGACCGAGATCCTCGCGAATCCGGACGTCGATGGAGGACTAATCGGCGGAGCCAGCCTCTCCGCCGGCGATTTCGAGAAGATCGTTGTCGCCGCCTCCAACTAACCAATATGTCCCATCAGCAGATCGCCGCCGATCTCCAGTGTGGCGGGAGTCGCTATGTGCCGGGCGCTCGGTATTGCACCTGCGCGGCTTTGCGCAGCGCATCCATCGTTTCCTCGACGGTCAGGAGGACCGTGGTTTCAAATGTCCCAAGCGCCCCGCCGCCACTAATCGCCAGCGCAACCGCGGCCATGGACACGTTGTCGGGAGCCTCCCAAAGATTGTAGCCGTCATGTGTGCCGAATGCATACCAAAACCCGTGAAGCTTCCCACCGACCGACTCGATGTACAACTGAGCGGCCTTCCCGCGGTCTTCCGGGTTGCTGATCAGCCTGGCCCAGGTTTCCGGCGTATAGCTGAATCTCGATAGATAGAGCGCCATCGCTTCTTCCTTTCGTTCGCCGACCCGCGCGAATCGCTGTTGAGTTGTCGAAGTATATCTCGGCTGGAGCGCATGACCAGTCGATTCTGCTCACTTTCGCGGGTCACCTATGGTAAAGTGGTGCACGCATGACATCGTGCGTCAATCGTCGATAGGAGTTCCCCTTCAAGTGGATGCCGCGCTCAACATCATTACCATTCTCGTCGCAATCCTACTGATCTCCATGATCATGCTGCAAACCAAAGGGTCATCGTTCGGCACTGGGTTTGGGGGCGACGGAGGATCCATGCAAACAACCCGTCGCGGATTCGAAAGAACACTGTTCAATGCCACGATCGGCATCGGCGTCTTCTTCGTAATCCTGTCGATCCTGAGCAGCTTCCTGCTTTCATGAGGTGTGGCGGCCAGATTGAAAATTGAGGTCGAACTGCCTAGAATAAGGCATGTTCGGCTTCGCACTCGGCGTGTAGGCACCGGGTGGGATTGAAACATACAAACGTGAGTCGCGACGACCGAAATCGTAGTTACAGCTTGGAGGTTCACCCATGGGGCCGATCGGAGTTCCAGAACTCAGTATCATTCTGGTCATCATTGTCATCATCTTTGGCGTCGGGAAGCTTCCCGAAATTGGCGGGGCGCTCGGCAAGGGCATCAAGGAATTCAAGACCGAGTCCAGTGGCGAAGACAAGGACGACAGCGTTGAGGAAGGCAAGAGCGAAAAGGCATCCTCCCTCACGGCCAACACCAGCGCCACATCGTCTGAAGAGGTCAAGGCCCGCGCCGAGCGCCGCGAAGTGCGCGCCGACGAGATTTAGCTCATCAGGTTGATGCCACCAAACGTCCGGGGGATGTACTCCCCGGGCGTCGTTGCGTTTTCAGCGGCACATTGGAGCGTAGTGCACATCAGCTGGACCGTAGGGACGACTTCACACGGCGGTAGTCGCCCAGTGGTCGCGCAGCGGCCTCAAGAATCATCCCACACCGCTACCACCAGCCAACCTGGAAAATGTGCTCATGTGCATCGCGTCGCCATGGCGATCCTCCGAGCTCGAATCCGCCCCCAGGTTCATGGACCTGGGGGCTCGCCCACCACACCGGTATCGCAATCGACCCGACGGAGGGCTCGATTCGCGGTAGAATCAAACACATAGAGATGGCACGCCAGCACGACACGAATCAAAGGCCCCCACGAATGACTTTCGATGAACGGCCCGTCAGGACCACGGATCACCATGTAATGGATTCCAGCTCCGCGCTCCACGATCCTCCAAACGATGCGTCCGACCTGGCCGGCGAGCAGGACAAGACAGAGGAAAAGGGTCGAACCTCGATGCTCCGCGAGATCGTCGAAACGCTGATCCTCGCCCTGATCATTTTCGTTGCCGTCCGCTCCGTCGTGCTCAATTTCCGGGTCGACGGGCTCAGCATGATGCCCAGCCTGCAAAACAACGAGATGCTGCTTGTCAATCGCAATGCCTACTTCAACTTTGACACGTATGCGATGGTCGACTGGCTCCCGCTGGTTGACCATGACGACGAGAACGTCGTCTATCCATTCGATCCACCCAAGCGCGGCGACATCATCGTGTTCAATCCACCCGTGGAAGGCGAGGACAAGCCGTACATCAAGCGGGTGATCGGGCTCCCCGGAGAAACGGTCGAGATCCACAATGACGGCGTCTACATCGATGGAGAACGGCTCGACGAGGAGTACCTCGGTGGGGAAGAGACGTACTGCGGAAGGCAGCAGGCGTGCCCAGACGTCGTCGTTCCAGAAGGATCGGTCTTCGTGCTTGGCGACAATCGCGACAACAGCACCGACTCCCGCAGGTTCGGCACGGTCGATGTTGACAGGATCATCGGCAAGGCATGGGTCACCTATTGGCCGCGAGACGTGATCGGCGTCGTGCCACACTACGAGTACCCAGAGCTCAGCAATCAGGAATGACCGAAACAGCAATCGCGCCATTCGTCATGAGCGATGTGTAAGTCGAGCCCGATGGTGTGTACAATGTGAACACGGAGCCGCCTCCGCAGATGTCACGTCCGGTCCACACAGGTTCCTCGTTTCGCTCCGGGCCGCCCTGCACCAAGGCACCGAAAGGTCCGAATCATGATTGAAACAACCGTCGAAAGCATCCGAGTCAGCCTCGTCACCCAGCAACGGGTCGTCATCCTCAAGGAAGCGGACGGCGACCGCCACCTTCCGATCTGGATCGGCGCCTACGAGGCCGAAGCCATCGCCATGGAGCTGCAGGAAGTGACCGCCTCCAGGCCCCTGCCCTATGACCTCATGCGCAACATCATCAACGAGCTGAACGTGTCGGTCGATCAGATCGTGATCGCCGATCTCAACGATCAGGTCTTTTATGCCCGCATCATGTTGACGAAGCCCGACGGCCAGACCCTGGAAATCGATTCACGTCCAAGCGACGCGATCGCCTTGGCGGTCCGCACCGGCAGCCGTATCCTGGTCGATGAAGCCGTAATGGACAGCGCTGGCGTTGCCATGGACGATGAGGATGACACGGCGGCGCTCTCGGCGTCCGCCTCCTCGGTCGATACGGAGGATTCAGACGACTCCAGCCCCGATCCGGAGGCTACTGATACCGCTCCGGCTGCCACAGACGACCAGCTTTCGGTGTTCCGTGATTTCATCAACTCACTCGACCTGGACGACTTTGGAAAGAGAAAATCGAACTAGGGACAGCGAAATCTGCCCTACGCGAACGGAGATTTCAGAGCGAACATGGAACCTGACGTCAAAATGAAACGTATTGTGCTCGATCGCCTCGAGCGTTGTAGTGTCTGCCACCGAGATTTCAGCACTGATGATATTCACATCATCAACCGGAATCCCGATATGTGGACCATGCTGGTTGAGTGCACCGATTGCCACTCCCGGAATTTTGTCGCCGCATTGATGAATGACGGCGATCCGGACGACGCCCAACTCGCCTTGCGACAGCTCAGCGACAAGGCGATCCGGGAGCTCAGCGCCAAAAGTGACGTTCCGATGTATCAACCGGAAGGCCCGACTGATGGCGAACCCGTGTCCGCCGCCGATGTGATAGATCTCCACACATTCCTGAATACGTTCGATGGCGATTTCAAACGGCTGTTCCAAACGCCCAAGGGCTAACGCCGCGACGTCAATCGGGTTATGCGACTCATACCCGATCGCCGCGTTCTCAGGGTCGCGCGTCGAATCAGGCGCCATACCCTGCTGGTACACTTGCAGCCGGATAGAGTTGCTGTTTTAGCGATATGTACCCATCCCGGATTCCCGATGGTGCATGTCCATCAGGGAGGATGGCCGAGTGGCGCACGAAATGCTTCCGGTGCCGGCGCCGTTTACCGGACGCCAGGAGATCGATCTCGACGACGTTCGCGAAATGATTTCCCACTTTCATTATGACGACTTCGAGGAAGCCCAGGAACTGATCCTGTCCGCGCTGCAGGAAATCAATGAAGTCTATGGTTGGGTCTCACCTGAAGCCGCGGAGATCGTTGCCGAGCACCTGGGCACCACTTCCGAACGCATCTACGCGCTGCTCACCTTCTATGCTGACTTCCGCACCGCGCCGCGTGGACACCATCACATGCTCATTTGCCACGGAATGTCCTGCTATGTCGAAGGCTCGCAGGCACTTGTGCAGCAGATGCAGGACGATTTCGGGGTGAAGGACAGCGAGACCACCGCGGACGGCAACATGAGTGTCCAGGTCGTGAACGGCTGCCTCGGGGTGTGCGACCTCTCTCCTGTCGTCAAGATCGACGACGCCTACCACGGCAATGTCGACGCGGCCACGTTGACGGAGCTCGTTCGTCGTGCCACCACCACCCGCTCCCCAATGACGGAGGAGGAGAACCATGGCTCACACCGCACCGGTTGATCACCTGCCCCGGCTCACCTCGAAAAAGGACTACGTCGCGTTCCGTGACACGGCACGCAAGAACTGGGCAGAGCTGTGGGAAGGCAACAGGACGGTCGTCAGTGTCGGCGTCGGTAGCAGTTCCATCGCAAAGGGCGCGCTCGACATTTTCGCGGCCTGTCGCGCACATGCCAGCAACGCGACCGTCGTCCGCGAGGTGAGCGGCAACGGCGCTTTCTGGATGGAACCATGGATCGAAGTGAAGCGACCTGGCGAACCTCCGGTGATCTACGGACCGGTGGCCGTCGACGATGTGAGCGCCGTCCTGACGGGTGCCAGGAACGACCTTGCCATCGGCGTGCGTTCCGACAAGGAGTTCAACGGCATTCCGTCACTCAATGACGATCCGTTCTTCAGCAACCAGCAACCGATCATCACCCGCAACGCCGGTGTGATCGAACCGGATTCGATCGAGGACGCAGTCGCTCGGGGTGCATATGATGGGTACTTCAAGGCGCTTTTCGAGCTTTCCGAAGATCAGGTGATCGAAGAGGTCACGACCGCGAATGTGCGCGGTCGTGGTGGCGGAGGTTTCCCCGCTGGCATCAAGTGGGCCAGCGGTCGGAAAGCCAAGGCGCGTCCGAAGTTCGTCGTCTGCAATTCGCACGAAGGCGAACCGAACGTCTACAAGGACCGGCAACTCCACGAGTCCGACCCGCATCGCATTCTCGAAGGCATCCTCATCGCGTGCGTCGCCTGTGGCGCGGAACGCGGATACAACTACATCGGTGGTGAATATCCGCTTGCCATCCGGCGATTTCGCAAGGCCGTTGCCGACGCCGAGCGAATCGGCCTGATCGGTCATGACATCCTCGGCACCGGCAAGAATGTCGCAATGCGCGTCCGCACCGGTGGTGGCGCCTACATCTGTGGCGAAGCGTCCGCGCTGATGTATTCCGTCATGGGTGTCAAGGGACAGCCTCGAACCAAACCGCCTCGTTCTGTCGAGGAAGGCGTGTGGCGACGTCCGACCGTGGCGAACAACACCGAAACGCTCGCCTGCATTCCCGACATCGTCGTCAACGGCGGCGAATGGTTTGCCGCCATCGGCACCGAGGAAAGCAAGGGCACCAAGCTCATGACGGTCCAGGGGCCAATGAAGCGTCATGGTGTCGTCGAAGTGCCCATGGGCGTCACCTTGCGGCATGTATTGTTCGACATCTTCGGTGGCATGCGCGAGGGTCACGAATTCAAGGGCGTCCAGACCGGCGGCGTGTCCGCGGGTCCGCTGACCGAAGAGCATCTCGACCTGCCAGTCGATTTCGACTCACTGTCCGATGTCGGTGGCATGCTCGGCTCTGGTGGCTGGGTCGTCTTCGACCAGCATGTCTGCGTGGTGGATTTCGCCCGCTATCTCACCGCCTTCAATCGGTATGAATCCTGCGCAAAATGCGTCCCCTGCCGCCTCGGCAATCCGGCGCTGGTCGAAATTCTCGACCGCATTCGATTCGGGCGCGGCACGCTTGATGACCTCACCCTGATCAAGCGCACCAGCAAGCACATTATCGAGCTTTCGCTTTGCGGTCTGGGTCAGGTTGCGCCGGTGCCACTGTTGGGCATGATGCAGTTCTATGAGGAAGAGTTCCGCCGGCATATCGTCGAGGGCGTCTGCCCGACCGGAACATGCCCGATCACCGCGGGCGAGCCGGTGCTTGCCGCCGGAGACTGATCGAGGCCCACAACGTTGTTGTTGACATGCACTCTCCGGGACAGCCTTGTCCCGGAGTGCGCTGTCCCACCTCTTGATGAGACGACGCTTCGGTGGCGTCGGACTTCATGTCCGATGTTCACCAGGAATTACCGCGTCTGGCGGTCACCGGAACCATCCGGATTTGCTCAAGCCAGACTCCTCGCCCATTGTCTCCCGACGACGCCACCGCACCGCACAAGAGCCCGCGCCGCGATTGGGTCAATCGATGGACACTTGCTGACCCATTCCGGCTTCCCGCGCCCGTTCAACCGCGCGCCGGGCCACAGTGACATCCTGTACGGCGTTGCCCACCGATTTGAACAGCGTGATCTCATCATTTGTCGAACGCGCTGGCGCCTCTCCGGAGACGATCTGCCCGAGCTCCCGAGCGATCCGGGTCCGATCCAGCGTTCCCCTTGCAATGGGGATGATGAAGTCTCCTGCCTCTTCAAGCACCGCTTCGACCTGGTCGACAACGATCGTCGCCCGCGCGACCGTCTCCTCCGGCAGCTCTTGCATCTCGGGAGTGAATGCGCCGATCGCATTGATGTGCGTTCCCGGCTTCACGTCGCTATCGGCGAACACCGGTCGTCTGGATGTCGTGGCCGTGCATACAATGTCAGCGTCGCGTACCACGCGTGAATCGGAAGTCGTTTCGATTCGATCAGCAAGGTCAGGCCAGTCTTCGGCGATCTGCTGCCGGAATCTCTTGAGGGAGTCTTCTGAAAGGTCGACGACCGTGATTCGTTCAATCGGCCGCACCGCCGCGACCGCCGCCGCCTGCGTCACACCCTGCACGCCCGCGCCGATCACGACCAGATTGGACGCATCGTCCCTCGCGAGGAGATCCGTCGCGGCGCCAGAAACCGCACCGGTTCTCAACGCCGTCAGGTACGTGCCGTTCATAATCGCCGCCGGTGCCCCAGTTGTCTCATCCATCAGGCAAACCATGGCGGAAATCGTCGGGATACCCTTTGCCCTGTTCTCCTCGAACACCGAGACGACCTTGAACCCGAGCGCATGCACCGCTGGGACATAGGCGGGCATCAACAGCGTCACCGCCCCGTCCGCGACCGGCACAACCGCTCGCAATGGCGATTCGGCCCGACCCGCGGAGAGCTCCTGGAACGCCAGCTTCATCACCTCGATCGCATCACGCATCGGTACTAACTGTTGAACGTCACGTCGAGTCAACACGAGCATTCGAACTCTCCTCGGCTTGGGACCATCCGGCAAACCCGGAGGTTACAAATCAGTGCCTCACCCTGATCGCTGGAGTGTACCGATCCTCGCGACCTGATTCAACGACACGGCTGCGAGTCACATTTCGGTACTGGTTGCAGACAGGTTGCGATGCGTCGAGCGTGAATGCCGTAGTGCCGAACCTTGGTCGGTGGGATTCACGTCGTCACATCGTCAATCAGTCACCATGCAATCCAATGGAGGTCACCGGCACCGGCGCGACACCGGGACAGCGCCTTGTGCCCGTCCGGCCCAACCATCTTTCATCCAAACCTCCGCTCCAGAACCTGCGGCACACCTAAACGACATGCATCCTGGAGCAATTGTGACTTTCAGGAACAGGTGTCAAAAGTAAGCCCCGAAGGCGCCTGGTCATACGGTCGATTTGGATGCGCCGTTCGTACGCTTCGGTTCGCACGTACACCATGTCCGGACATAATATCCTTCGGTGCGTGCCAAGTAGACAACGCTACTCGACGCGGATACAATCATGAAAAGCGGAGCACTGTCTCCATTCAGCAATGGATTTCCGGATGCAAGCGATGTCGTGGGGGACGATCGCATGAGGTCAACGTTGCCGGAAATCTCTTGTGGAGACAAAGTGGGAGGGGTCCATTCATTATGGCTGCACAAAAGCGCCAATGCATCAATTGCCGGTACTACCGGGATGCCGACATGGCAGGAAGCGGCCATTGCACCCATCCCGAACGACAGTCGGACAGTACCCTCCGGCTGTTGGTCAGAAGCCGGGAGCTCGCCTGCCGCAACAGTTGGGGCGGCGATTTATTCGTTAGCAAGGACGCCGATCACGCCCAGCGTCCGGATCCCGCCACACATCACTCCAATCCCACTCCCACTCCTTCCGCGGTCGATGATGAGGTGACATCCGTCGTCACGCCACGAGTACCACGATCGCCCAATGGCTCCACTACTGGGAAGACCGGCGATGATCGCGTCGTCTCCGACCGCCCGGCGCCGAACCGTGATAACCAGCGCGAAGAGGACGATGACGAGAATGACGCTGCCCGGCAGGATCAGGACGAGCGTGCCCGCATGATCTTTCGGGATCCCCCCGCCGCCATTGCTCGAGCCAAAGCCAGGCATCTCGACCGAAAGCGAAAGAGTCACGCAGGCACCGACAGCGTCGCTTCAGCGCCGGAGGGCAAGGACGACGACCCCGACGACGCCACCCGTTCGGTTCCTCCCAAAATCCCGAATACCGGCACAGATCAGGTCGTCACCCAAAAACAGCGTCTCTCCCATCGTTTCACCAGGGGGAAGTCGACCGAGGTAATAGCCTCCGAGCATGATCTGCCCGTGCCTCGATCTGAAGTTGCCCAGCATCGCGATGGTGAGTCCGGGAATCAGGATCGATTTGATTCGATTCCTGACATCGATCCGAATTTCGATCTGCCTGGTTGGCGTCAAGCGTCCCATCTCGCTGAATCCCCCGCGGATCAGGACGCAGGTGATCCAGACCGGGAAAGCGCCGAGATCACCGGCCAGCAAACTGACGATGTGACAGGATTACTCCCTGATAACCGGTCTGGTGAAGGCGCACCACCCAAGACATACGAGCATGTACTGAGTCGCGCTCGCCGCATACGCGAATCGAAGAAGCTGGTCCGGCCCCATCCTCGCCCTGCCGCCGGTGGTGTTGCGCCAAACGATGCATATCCCGAATACCCTCCCCACGAACCTCGTGTGGTGAACGAAAATCACGAAGAGATCGCTGCAAGTGCCCTGCCGCCACTACTCGACGAAGATCTTCAGGATGAATCCGGCCGCATCCTCGCCGATGATGCCGGTTCCCTGACTTCGGAGCACAAGGAGGAGCGCGCGGAATCAGCGCAGAGCCAACGGCGTCGAAGCTGGCTCGCCAGGTTCGGCATTCATCGCGACGGTGCCTATAGTGACGAGCTGGCGGCCGACCCTGATGCAAGCCAGGAATATCATGAAGCATATGGCGGCGGCGAATTGAATGGCCACGTTGACGTCGAACCGGCCGAACATCCGTATTCCACCTCCGCTGACTCCAACCGGGCAAGCGACACGGAATATCATCATGAATCGGGGCATGGTCGCGGCGATGACCAGGAATCACCATCTTACGAACTTCCGGAGACATATTCCGGCAATACGTATTACTCCGAACTCGATGATGGTTCTCCACCAGATCGTTGGCATGCAACCGCTGAACAGCCGTCGATACGAGCTGGGCTCCCGGATCTCGATGCGATTCTTGCGACCGCCTCGCCACGCTCCGCCTCGCGAACTCCTGACGATGCCGGCTCCGAATTGAGCCAGGCCGACCGTCGCGGGCCGCCAGCCGGAACGTACCGCGCCGCCCCGGAACAACACATAGCCGCCAGCCGGTGGTCAGGTGATGCATCGCCATCACCACGTGAGAGTTTTTTCCGGGCTCGCCGGTTTAGCGACTGGGACGATGGGCACCCGGAACGGCACGCCATCGCCAAACGAACACACTACGCGGACAAGCCTGATCTCTCCACGGAAAATCGGGACGACGACGATCATGGCCGAGATCGCGCCCTGCCCGATCTCGATGCCGGGTCCTTTGACTTGCGTGACGTCATCGAGCGCGGCGGTGAGCTGATGGACATGAGAATCGATGTCGCACCAGACATTCCGCGGGCCTGTCGCACCTGCCGCAGCTTCCGGAGCGCGGACGGCGGGGCCAGGGGTTGGTGCACCAATGAATGGGCGTTCACGCACAGGCGCATGGTGAATGAGGATGATGTCGCTTGTGAAACCACAATCGGGAGCTGGTGGCTTCCCGATGATCGATACTGGTTGGCGGAAGATTTCGACGACTGGGCCGACGCAACGCCGAGGATGGACGCGTTCCTGGCGCGTGGAGTGGCCCCGCCGAATCGAAGGATCTCGGGCGAGTGATCATCATGTATCCGTGTACGTACGTCCAATTTCATCGCAACCTTAAAATCACCAACACAACCCGGGCATTTCGGGTTAGACTGGTTTCAGGTTTAGGGGAAGGGTGGCCTTGTTCATCCTCACATACATCCGGATCATCACTTCCATGCTGGGCAGCTCACAACCGTTGTGAGTATTCATGCTTTCATACCTGTCTGCCCAACACCTGCCGCCAACGGACGATCGAGAGATTCAAATGGGGAGCCATTGGATAGCCTATGGCCAACTTGGGAGAGACGCTCAGACAGGCGAGGGCCCACAAGGGAGTAACCCTCAAGGAAGCTGAGCAGGCAACCAGAATAAACCGCGGCCATCTCGCCGCGCTTGAGGACGAGAATTTTCGCGCATTGCCGCCGCTGATTTACCAGCGTGGCATCGTGCGAAACTATGCGATGTATCTTGACCTCGACCCGAGCCGTATCCTCCCACTTTTTGAGGATGCACGCGGCGACGATCTCGACACAAGCTCGCACGGCGTCGAAGCGGTGCCGCCAATCAACATGCCCACGCACTGGGCGCCGAACTTCGCCATCATTGCCTTTTCGGTTGTGCTCAGCGCAATCGTGTTTGCCTGGACGTACAGCGCATTTGTGCAGCCTTCTGGGGAAGAAGGCGAGTCCACCCAGATCGTCGCCACCGTCACTCCGTACGCGAGTGGCATCGCCATGCCGACCGAACCACCCGCAACCCCAATGCCGACCCAGGAACCATCCCCCACCGTCATGGTCACACCGACCGTGACATCCGAGGAGCGCGTCGATACCGGGCGCACACTTCCGACGCCGGCATCTGACCAAGACACAGAAGACGGCAGCGACAACCAGCTTCAGGGCGCATTGGAAAGTCAGCTTCCCGCTGGAAATGCCATCGAGCAGTCCGACCAGCCCGAGCAGGAAGAATCAGCCAGCAACGTGGCCCGTGATGGTGTCTATATCACCAGCATCAAGGTCAACGCGCTCGACACGATTTCGCTGTCGATCGTCGCGGATGGTGTGGAAGTCTTCCAGGGGACGCTCGAACCGGGTGAGGAGACGGCGTTCTACGATGGCTCGATGTTTGAGGTCATGACCTCGTCAGGGGTGAACACCATGTTCACCAACGCCTGCGGTGTCGAGTTCCAGATGGGCTACGAACAAGGTGAAGTGGTTTACTCGATGCCCGCGGACGAGGATTCATGCGCCCCGGTAGGCGATTAACGCGAATTGCAAATTAGTCGGGGCGTCGGGGCGACTTCGCGCGGCGATAGTCGCCCAGTGGTCGCACGGCGGCCACAATGGTCATTCCAACCAATCAGCACAGGGTTGTAGGTGGCGATTCTGATCCTGGCCACATTGACTGTCAAGAACGGTTCTGGTGACACATGATCGCCGGAGCCGTTCATCCGTCCTGGCGCAGGTGCTTCGCCGGAATCTCCGGCACCACCACCCGGATCGCACCATGCAACACGCAAAATCTCACCGGCGTCACCCCGTCCACGTCCCCATCGAACTGTACCGGCAGCGCCGGCTCCGCATCGAGCTCGACCTCGGCCCCGCGTAACCTGGTCACAAACCGTGACCGGTCGAGATTCCGTCTCGCTGCTTGCCACAACACCGAGGCGAGCTGCAACGGCCCCTGCGCCGTCACAATGAATACATCGAACACGCCATCCGCCTTGGAAATACCGTGCGCGATCTTCATGCTCGGATGAACCACCGATTTACCGTTGGCCACCAGCACCAGGGGCGACATGGCACGAACCTCTGTTCCATCCACGGTCACGCGTACCGTCGCCGGCTTGTCCCGAAGGGTGCGCGCCGCCGCGGGCAGGTACGCAAGCCAGCCAACCCTGCGCTTCCACTCAGGGCGGCTCCGCGCGAACAACCGGCTGTCGAACCCCCCTCCCGCCATGTGCAGGAAGATGCGCCGATCACTGTAACCCGCGTCGATTCGTCGCACGCGGTGCCGTCCAAAAATCAGCGCGGCTCCTTCGTCGGGGCGGGTTGGAATGCGCAACTCGCGGGCGATGATGTTGGTCGACCCTCCCGGCAGGATAGCCAGCGGAGCCTCCCGATCGATCACCGCCGATGCTACCTCCGCCACCGTGCCATCGCCTCCGACTGCGATTACGAGGCGAGCGCGATCAGCGTATCGCTCCGCCAGGTCCCTGGCCTCTCCCGCTCGAGAGGTGATCCGGACGTCGATGTCGACGCCCGCTGGCGCCGCGGCGCGCAACGCGGCAATCACCCGCCGGATATCCCGGCGTGTGGCGGGATTCGCCACCACCAGCAACCGGTCCCCCTCAACAAACCGAACACGGCTCTCGTCAGGCAGCGCGTTCACCGGCAATCAAATCGAAACCGGGCAAGAAGTCCTGCCCGGTTTCGTCGTCGTGGTCGTGCCTGCTCAGGCGATGTCATGCCACTTCTTCGTCGGGGCCAAACATCTGCTCCACGATGTAGTTCGCGAGCCAGGTCGCGGCCGCCGTCAAGATCAATCCAAGAATGCCGCGCATGGTGTTCTTCATCATGTTGCGTAACCTCTTTCGTCATCCAGCCGCACCCGGACTCGTGCGTCATAACTGCCGCTTCAGGGTACCACTTGTCGCGACCAGCCCCAGGGGAAACAACAACACCGCCCCAAGCAACGATATGTCGATCATCGTGAACGGACCCCAGATCTCCCGCGTTGCGCCAGGTAATACCTCCATCACATCGGTGACGCGGGACGTCAACCCGAACACGAACCGTCCCATCCAGATGCTCTCGGTCGCTTCGAATGCCACCAGCACTGTCCGCAACACGATCACCGACGCGATGACGGCGTAAATATTCAGCATCGCGACCGTCACGGTGTACGATCGCGCTTCGGCTGCCCTGCTGCGCCGGCGTCGGGATGCCTGGTCAAGCACGCTTTCGCTCGCCTCCAACCAGCGCAATGATCTGGCCAACGATGATCCTGGCAAGCTCGACCTTCGTCATCCTTGCCAGCTCGATCACCCGCCCATCGGCCAGCACCAGCATCGCTTCGCTCTGGTCGCTTCCGATCGTGGCCACCGCCTCGTTCGCCACGATCATGTCCACCTGCTTCGATGTGAGTTTCGCCTTCGCGTTGGCGAGCACATCATCCGTTTCCGCCGCAAACCCGACTTTCACCAGGCCGTGGCGATTCACCGAAGCGAGAATGTCAGGGTTCCGGATCAAGCTGATAACCGGCGCGTCCGTGCCGGGGCCCTTCTTGATCTTGGACTTGGCCACCTCGTCGGGCCGAAAGTCGGCGACAGCCGCGGACATCACAAGCGCGTCTGCATCCTCAACCTCGCGCTGGACGGCTGCTTCAAGCTCGATCGCCGACTCGATCCGCTCAACCCGCCCCACGGATGGCAGACTCGTAACCGTAGGCCCTGCGACGGTGACCACCTCCGCGCCGAGATCAAAGGCGGCTTCGGCCAGCGCGACACCCATCTGTCCGGACGACCGATTCCCGATGAATCGAACCGGATCGATCGCCTCATGGGTTCCACCAGCCGAAATCACGATCTTGCGGTTGGCCAGAGGCCCACCCTGGGCGAGTCGCGCGCGTATCGCCGTCACGATTCGATCACGGTGGGCAAGCCGCCCATCTCCGCTGGCGCCCGACGCGAGATGTCCACGCTCCGGTTCGACGATGGTCACACCTCGAGAACGGAGCAGATCGACGTTGGCGCGCGTCGCGGGATGATGCCACATGTGGTGCTCCATGGCCGGCGCGACAACGATCGGAGCGCCAGTGGCCAGCAACGTCGCCGACAGCATGTCATCGGCAAGGCCATAAGCCATCCTGGCGATCGTGTTGGCGGTGGCGGGCGCCACAACAACGAGGTTGGCGGAGGCTGCCAGCGTCACGTGTCCGGCATCCTCACCTTCCCAACCATCGAACACGCCCCGATGAACCGGGTTGCGCGTAATTGCCTCGAACGTCATCGGTCCGACAAATCGCGTGGCCGATTCGGTCATCACCACCCGCAGGTCAACACCCCGCTGCACCAGAAAACTTGCGAGATCAGCTGCCTTGTAGGCGGCGATCCCGCCGCTCACACCCAGCACGATCCGCTTGCCCGGCAGCAACGGTGGTGGTGTCCCGGTCAGGTCAGTCGGCCGCACGCGCTCCCGTCCCCTCCAGCATCTCAGGCACTGTCGATGCGATGATATCAAGCGCCCGATCGACATCGGCGTCACCGACGTCAACATGGGTCACCATGCGAAGCCCGACAGCGCCATAGTTCGATACCAGCAGTCCACGCTCCTTGAACCCTTCGGCAACCTGCGTCTGATCGAGCGACGCATTGAGCCGGAACACGACGATGTTCGTCTGCACCGCATCGGGATCCAGTGAGATTCCCCGGATACCGGCCAGTGAGGTTGCCAATCGCTTCGCCCGGGCATGATCCTCGGGCAACCGAAGGACCATCGAGTTCAGCGCCACCAGACCCGCCGCCGCGATCACACCTGATTGCCGCATCGCGCCGCCCAGCATCTTCCGCTGCCGTCGCACCCGCTCGATTATGTCAGCATCGCCCGCCACAAGAGAGCCAACCGGCGCGGCCAGTCCCTTGCTCAGGCAAAACTGCACGCTGGTCGCATGAGTGGCGATCTCGGCTGCGTCAACTCCCAACGCCGCGGCAGCGTTGAAAATCCTCGCGCCGTCGAGATGCACGGCAACGTCGTACTGCGCGGCAATCTCGGCCACCGCCCGCATGTAGCTGACCGGCAATGCCCGACCCGACCGGCGATTGTGGGTATTTTCGATACAGATAACCCTGGTGCGCGGATACCCCGGTCGTGCGGGGCGAATTGCCGCTTCGATCCTCCCTGGATCGATCGTGCCATCCTCCTCGGTCGGCAACACAAACTGTGTGATTCCACCAAGCGCGGCGGGGCTCCCACTCTCAAACCAGTAGATGTGCGATTCATCTCCCAGGATCGCTTCATCGCCACGACCGCAATGCGCCATCAGCGCGGAGACATTGCCCATCGTACCGCTCGGCACAAAGACAGCCGCGTCCTTCCCCACCAGCTCCGCGGCCCGTGCTTCGAGCTGGTTCACTGTTGGATCCTCACCAAACTGGTCATCGCCGACGATGGCATCGGCCATCGCCTGGCGCATTTCACCGGTGGGACGCGTAATCGTGTCGGATCGAAAGTCGATGAACGTGTCTGTGGACGTGATTGTCATGTGTATCCGGTCCCGTCTGCTGGCGTCGCTCCACTACCCATCCGGTAACAGCGTCGGACTTTCGTCCATTGGCTCAATAATCACCTCTTCGTTCGGTTCCGTCGAGGGCGTGGTCGAAGTTGGCTCCGGCTCAGATGTCTCAATGGGCGGCACGATGACGGTCTCGGCGGGCTCTGGCGCGTCGGTTGGAGCAGGAGCGGGAACTTCCGTTTCAACCGGCAGGATCACTCCTGGCTCATCATTGTCCTCCTCAGACTCATCAGGAATTACCTGCCTCGTGGGAGCGTCGACCACCTGCCGAACGACATCGGTCGGCGGCGCACCCGGATCCTCTGGATCGTCTCCTGTGTTCTCCAGGTACCAAAGCACTCCGGCGGTGGCGACCAGCCCGAAGGCCAACACGATCAACATCGTCACCAGGAGCGTCCCGAATCCTCCACCCGAACGCTCCTCAACAGGTGGCGCCTGGGCATGCCGCCGTGGCGCCTCCGCTGACCGGCGCGCTGGTGTCACCGGAATGGCCTGCGTTCGAACGGTCCGCCCCGCCATCGGCGTTGCGTCAGCAGCTCTCTGCCAGGATTCCGGATTCTCCAATGCTCGCCGCATCGCGTCGGCACCGCGAAAGCGCGATTCTGGATCCTTGGACATCGCCTGGCGAATCACCGCAACCAGTCCATCCGGCAACCGTTCCATGCCTCTGGGCGTGGTTGGTGGAGATGCCTCCCGCTGGATGTGCGCCAGCATGACCGCCACCGGCGTCGGCGCTGAAAACGGAACCCCGCCGGAAACCATCTCGTACAACATCACACCGACCGCATAGAGATCAGCAGCTGGAGTCGGCGTGTTTCCCTGCGCCTGTTCCGGCGCCATGTATGCCGCGGTCCCGACGGTCATGCCGGCCGTCGTCAATCCCGAATCCCGCTCGACGTGCACCACGCCGAAATCAGTCACCTTGACCGATCCGTCCCGACCGATCAGGACATTCTGTGGTTTGATATCGCGGTGCACAATCCCGGTCGCGTGGATCGCCGCGAGTCCGGACAGCACCGCTCGCGCAATGTCGACGGCGCGTCGCCACGGCAACGCCCCTTCCCGTTCGACGAGCTGCTTGAGATCCGATCCATCAACGTACTGCATCACCAGGTAGAGTAGGTCGTCGCCCTGACCAACGTCGTAGACGTTCACGACATTCTGATGATTGACCGACGCCGCCGCCCTCGCTTCCCGTGAGAACCGTCGCGAAAACTCCGGATCCAGCTCAGATTCCGGCTTCAGCAGCTTCACAGCCACGCGACGACCCAGGGTCTCGTCAATGGCGGCGACCGTGACCGCCGCCGCGCCTGAGCCAAGCTCGCGCTCGACCCGATACCGGCCTCCAACGATCGCGGGGATCCACTCCCGCCCTTTCCCGCGGTAGGGAGTGGACCGATCCTCACTGCTCATACGCGATATCTCGATTCAAGGTGTTCCCCGCCTGCTCCATGGCAACGCGCCGCGCGTCTTCCCGCTTCCCGCCTCTTGCGCTTTCCCTTGAATGCGTCAATGCTTGCATCGATGGCATTGATTGGGAGGAATTTCGTGAAGCAAAGGCGCGGTATCGGTCTCGACCGGGAACGATGGCGCATTCTTGTCTGGATGTGCGTTCTCATTTCCGCCAATCAGCTTGGCTTCGGTGCAATCGTACCAGTGGTGCCCCTGTTCGCTCAGCAATTCGGCGTATCCCAGTCCGCGATCGGACTCACCATCGCCGTTTACGGTCTCTCCCGCTTCCTCGTCAACGTCCCCGCCAGCCGGATCGCCGATTCCCGAGGTCGACGCAACACCCTGGCGATCGGAGGGCTCATCACCGTCGTGGGTACCGTCCTTTGTGCCGTCGCGCCGAACTATCCGTTGTTTCTTGCCGCCCGGTTCGTGGCCGGTGCTGGAGCCGCCTGTGTGCTCACCGGCGGTCAGATCGTCCTTGCCGACATTTCCACCAGCCAAAATCGCGGGCGTGTCATGGCCATATATCAGGGCGTCTTCCTGGTCACAGTCGGTTTGGGCGCATTCCCGGGAGGGTGGCTGGCCGAGCATGTCAGCCTCGCCGCGCCATTCTGGGTGTGTGCCATCCTGGCTGGCGCTGTCGCCATCCTGGCATGGTACTTCGTCCCTGAAACGCGTGCCCTTCAGCATCGTTCCGCTCAGAGCATGGTTCGATCCGCGGAAGTCGCGCCTGGTTCGTCATGGGTGCAGCTTCGCCAGATTGCGAGCGTGCCTGGCTTCGCGCTGATCAGCCTGGTCGGGTTTGCCACGGTGGCCGCACGCACAGGAGCGCTGTTCAACGTCATCCCCATTCTCGCTGAGGACAAGATCGGTCTCGGCGCCGGCGAGATTGGAGTTGGGCTCGGGGCAATCAGCATCTTCGGTTTGTTGCTGGTCTATCCATCCGGAAGCCTTGTCGACCGGTTTGGCCGCAAGGCGGTGATTGTCCCCAGTACAATCCTCTCGTCAGGCGCGCTCGTGCTATTCGGCCTGGCAACGTCGTTCGAGGCATACCTGCTGGCCTCCATTGTCTGGAGCGCCGCGTCGGGCATCAGCGGCGCATCTCCCGCGGCCTATGCCGCCGACATTGCCCCTCCGGGAATGATTGCCTCGTCCATGGGGATGTTCCGGGCAATCTCGGATTCCGGCTACGTCATCGGTCCGCTGGCGCTCGGGGCGCTTGCCGATGCAACCAGCTCCGTAACTGCCCTTCAGGTGACCGCCGCTATCATGCTGCTCATCAGTTTCATATTCGCAATCGGCGCGCCGGAAAGTCTCCACCGTGAACCGGCGTCAGCCTAGAATCGAGCCTGAATCCCAGGAAGGTTGCGTGATTCCCGTAGCGCCGACCTCGTGCCGGCGGGATTCGCGCCGTCATGACATCACACAGCCAGTAGGCAATCCGCAGTCATTCCGGCGTAGTGCGGGCATTCAGCGATTCGGAGCGGATGCTAATGTTGCACTTCCAGTCCCCCGACCAGAACCGGCATTGCGCGACGCCAACGCCACGGCGTCATCCGAATCCGCCACCAGCAGGCTGAAGCTGAAAGTAGCCCCCTCGCCCGGACGGCTCTCCACCGCCACGTCGCCGCCATGCGCCTGCATGATGTGCTTGGCGATTGCGAGCCCAAGACCGGTGCCCTCCGAGCGGCGAGCCTTGTCCGACTTGTAAAACCGCTCGAACAATCGTGGCAGCTCCACTTCAGGGATACCGACCCCGGTATCGGTCACATCCACAATGACGCGACCATCCAGGTGACGTGCAGACAGCGTGATCCTTCCATTTGCCGGGGTGAACTTGATCGCGTTGTGCACAAGATTGATCACAACCTGCTCGATCTGGCGGCGATCGACAAGAACCTCCGGCAACCCTTCCGGCAATTCGAACACGAGTTGAAGCCGTGCCCGCTCAATCTGGGGGCGCAATCGCTCTCCCGCCGTCCGGATCAGTTCATCCGCCCTGACCCGATCCAGGTTCAGCGGCGACCTTCCCGATTCCAGACGTGCCAAATCGAGCAAATCCTCGACCAGCGCTGTCAGTCGATCGATTTCGCCGATGATGCGCCGCATGAGCTCCCGCGTCAGCTCGGCGTCCTCGACGGTGCCGGATTCAATCGTCTCCGCGATTGCCCGGATTGAAGTCAACGGCGTCCTGAGCTCATGGGAGACATTTGCCACAAACTCCCGGCGCACCCCTTCCAGCCGCCGGATTTCGGTGATATCCCGCAACACCACCAGTCCCAGGAACTCCGAGCGACCCGTCACCTTTGAAGCCGACGACATGAGCGTTCGCCTGTTCAGGCCGTGCTCCACTGCCTCCGGGCGCAACGCGTGGCCACCAAGCGCCGACTGCAACAATGCGTCCAACTCGTGATCGCGTGCCGCCTGGATAAATGGGCGACCTCGCGCCCTGTCTTCCCGCACCGCCAGCATGCGCTCCGCCGCGTGATTCATGCGCAGGACGTGGCCGCTCGCATCGGTCAGCACGACACCATCGTCAAGCCCGCCGAGCACGGCTTCGAGCCGGGTGCCTGTCCTGTCCTGATCATTCAGCGAGCGGCGAAGCTGGGCGGTCATCGAATTGAACGCCTGCCCCACCGCGTCGATCTCCCGGGTAGATGTTGGCGCGACCTCGGAGACAAGGTCGCCGGCTGCCACCCGCCGCGCGTGCGCCCGGAGCTGCTCCAATGGCTCGGACAAACGGTAACCAATCACAACCGCCACTCCCGCCGCCAGGATCAGCGCGATGCATGCCGCAACCGCGAGGAATCGCTGCATCCGGTCAATCACCACATCGACATCTTCGAGCGGCGTCGCGATCCTGAGCACCGTGTTGCCGCCGTCCTCAAGTGGCACCGCGACATACAGAAACCGTTCGCCGACAGACGCGCTTTTCCTGATGGCGACACCTGTCCCGCCCGAAAGCGCTTCCCGTACTTCCTCGCGACCGGCATGGTTCTGAAGCTGTGCCGGGTCATCGAACGCGGTGTCGGCCAACACCTCACCGCTTTCATCGATCAATGTTATGCGCCGGCCATCCTGTTCCGGAAGTCCAGCAATGATTTCATCGAGCTTCAGCTCTCCCCCGCCCTGTTCCCGAGCCAACAGGTAGACATCGGCGACAGTTTCTGCCTCGATGCTCATCTCTTCCGACAACCGCTCGATGTAGATGTCATGGGCGAAGACGCCAAACACGAGCGCGAGCACCAGCAATACAACCCCGATCAGCAGGACAAACGGCAGCACCAGCCGCAACCGAAGCGACGACGGAATACGCTGTCGAATGAATGGGAATCGGATGCGGACGTCGCTGGAAGGTTCCGCCATGGATCAGGCCTGATCGCCGGTCGGCGAGCTGTCGCGCGGCGCCAACCGGTATCCATACCCGCGAACTGTCAGTATCCGCACTGGCGATCCGGCGTCCTCTTCGATCTTTTGCCTCAGCCATCGCACATGCACATCGACCGTCCGGCTACTGATCGGAACGTCATAACCCCAGACTTCCCGCAGCAGCGCCTCGCGGGACAGCACAATTCCCGGATGCCTCACAAAATACTCGAGCAAGGCAAATTCCTTGGCGGTGAGCGTCAGGAGCCTGCCCTGGCTTTTCGCCTCATGGCGAGACACATTCACCTCCAGGTCACCGACCGACAGGATCCGTTCGCTCATGCTCATTTCGGAAGGAGAGGCAGCGCCATTGTGCCCGTCCGAGCCAGGCTGCACCATTCGCTGACGGCGCAGCATCGCCCGCACCCGTGCCACAAGTTCGCGCATGGCGAACGGCTTCGTGAGATAGTCGTCGGCTCCCAGCTCGAGCCCGACAATGCGATCCACCTCCTCACCTCGCGCCGACAGCAGCAGGATCGGTACATGGGATTCATGACGCAATGTCCGGCACACGTCAAAACCATCCTTGCCGGGCAACATCACGTCGAGAACCACCAGGTCCGGATGCTCGTCCCTGGCCACACGCAATGCTTCATGGCCATCGGATGCCAGCACAACCTCATAGCCGTCTGTCCGCAGGTTGAGCGCAATCATCTCGCGGACTGTCTGCTCATCATCGACCACGAGTATTCGAGCCTGTTGAGTGGGAACTCCTGACTCAGCCATCATTGTTTCTCCCTCAGCCGCAACGAATCGCACCTCGCCACAACACGCCAACTATACTTGGCCACGCCACGACGTGGGAAACCATGGAGAAACAAATGCACTCAGCTCATTTTGTGGCAGTTTCGGAGTATCCCGCGCCAGCTCCGCAGGCGGCGGCGCCAGCTGTTCACGGCACGTATTGAACAGGCCGATACCGGCATCTCCCGAAGGCCGAGACGAGCGAACAGGTACGCATGATGGCTTCAGTCACACCTGTTCAACGTCAAACCAGGCGCATGGAACGCCAACTATGCGCGAAACGTCAGATGCGTGGCGGTCAACCAGAGAATCACCGTCGCGCTACACCCGACCAGCGCGCGTGTCGCTTCCTCGTCCATCACGGTCAGAGACACGACGCCAACCGCGGACACCGCGCACAGTCCAACCCCAGTCCACATGTACCGGGGTTGGTCAAAAACGCGGACCAGGGGGAAGAAGTGAATCCCGACCACAAGGCAGACCAATGCCGGAATCAGCGCTGGCTGGTCCAGCCAAATCAGGCCGAACACGACGAGCGCGATCACGACCATCTGCGCGAAACCCACCAGGTTGTAGTTGCGCATCCAGTTCCGCGGAAGTTGCCGGGGCCGACGGTCCGCTGAGATGCCATCAACGCGAATCGCCAGCACCACCATTAGCACGGTGATGACAACCGCCAACCCGATCAATGAGACGCGCACCGCCGGGCTATCGAATCCCGAGCTTCCCGCCAGGGACCAGATCAGCGCAAAAAGACTGACCGTGATCGCACCGCGCCGTCGCAATTCGCGATCGGTTTCCGCGGAGATGTATGCGCCGGTCATCCGCGATCGGTCCCCTCATGCACATGTTCCACCAGGCGTGACAGTTTGTCCGGATCGGTCCGCGGCATGATGCCATGTCCCAGATTGAAGATATGCCCGGCGCGTCCGCCCACCCGAGTGATGATGTCGTCAGCCCCGGCGGCAATGGATTCCCATGGGGCCATCAGCCGCGCCGGATCGAGGTTCCCCTGGATACCAGTGGCGTAATCGAGCCTTCGCCACGCTTCATCGACCGGCAATCGCCAGTCGACACTCACCACGTCGGGGTTCGTCTCGCCGATCGCCTCCAGCAGCTGCACCGTACTCGTGCTGAAATGCACCGTCGGCACAATCCCTTTCAGGGAAGCAAAAATCCTCATCGTATACGGTTGTACGTAATTCCGGTACGACCCGGCATCAAGCAGTCCGAGCCACGAATCGAACAGTTGCACGACATCCGCCCCCGCTTCGGCCTGCCCCTTCAAGTAGAGAATGGTCGTGTCGGTGATCTTCGTCATCAGGCGATGCCACAGCGCGGGCTCGCCATACATCATGGCCTTGGCGGTCGGGTAGTCCTTCGACGGTCGTCCCTCTACCAGGTAACAGGCAAGCGTAAACGGCGCACCCGCGAACCCGAGCACCGCCGCACGCCCACCGAGCTCACCGCGCAACAGGCGCAGCGCCTCCAGCACGTATGGAGTCCCTTCTTCCGGCCCAACGACCCGCAGCGCTTCGATCGCGCCAGGCGTGCGGATTGGATCGGCAATCACCGGCCCCACGCCCGGCTGGATTTCGAACGGGACGCCCATGCCGTCAAGCGGCAGCATGATGTCGGCGAACAGCACCGCCCCATCCACCCCGAAACGATCCACCGGCATCAGCGTAGCTTCCACCGCAAGCTCAGGGGTTGTCGCCACTTCCAAAAAGGAATGCCGCTCGCGCAGCTCGCGATACTCAGGCAGGCAACGACCCGCCTGTCGCATGAACCAGACCGGTGTCCGGTCCGGCTGCTGTCGCCGCACCGCGGTCATGAACCGCTCCTGGCCCGTCATGGTGGAGATCATCCCTGTAGCCACGTTGCCACCTCTTTTGCGTGATAGGTCATGATCCGCTCGGCTCCCGCCCGCTTCATTGAAAGCAGCGTTTCCAGCGTCACACGCTGCTCGTCGATCCACCCGCGCTCTCCGGCCGCCTTAATCATGGCGTACTCGCCGGACACGTTGTAGCAGGAGATCGGCACATCGAACCGATCCCGCGTCGCCCGGATCACATCCAGATAGGAAAGCGCTGGCTTCACCATGATCATGTCGGCGCCTTCGTCGAGGTCGATTTCGATTTCCCGCATCGCCTCCCGAACGTTGCCGGGATCCATTTGGTGCGAGCGCCGATCCCCGAACGCCGGCGTGCTCTCCGCCGCCTCCCGGAACGGGCCGTAATACGCCGATGCGTATTTTGCCGCGTAGGACAGGATCGGTGTCGCCACATACCCGTCCTCGTCCAGCGCCGCGCGCAATGCACCGATCCGGCCATCCATCATGTCGGACGGAGCGACGATATCGGCGCCAGCTCGAGCATGGCTCACAGCGATTCGCGCCAGCAGCGGTAGTGTGGCGTCGTTGTCGACCTCACCGTCCACAATAATCCCGCAATGGCCATGATCGGTGTACTCGCAGGCGCACACATCGGTGATCACCAGCAACGCGGGAAAGCGATCCTTGAGCTGCGCCACCGCTCGCTGCACGATGCCATGTTCGTCCCATGCGCCATGTGCATCGCTATCCTTTCGATCTGGAATACCAAAGAGAAGCACACCTGGCACTCCGACCTCCTGTAGTTCGGAGACCTCGTCGAGTAACGCATCGATGGATAGCTGGAACTGTCCGGGCATCGAGCGAATCGGCTTGCGCACCGATTCGCCTTCGACCACGAACAGCGGCGCGATCATGTCTTCCGGATCGAGTCGATATTCGCGCACGAAGGCACGCAGCGACGCTGTCATCCGCGTGCGACGTGTCCGTGCGAACGGTCCCTGAACCATGGTTTGAGTCTGGGTCATCATTGGCTTCCTTCATCGGCGTGTTCCGCCGTGTCGCCCCAAAGATACTCCGCCAGCGCCTGGACCATGGCGATGACCCCAGGTTTGGATGGCACGGCATGAACCGGCAGGCGCGCGACCTTCATCGCATTCGCCGTGACAGAACCGATCGCGACAAAACACGCACCGGACATCGCCGGCAGCACGTGACCGGCTTGGGCCACAAATCCTTCCACCGCCGACGGTGACGCCAGCAGAACCGCGCCGATCTCACCTCGCGCCATCCGCAATTCCAGATCCCTGTCAATCTCGCTGAGCACGTGCGTCTCATAAGCTGTCACCACTGTCACGTCGGCTCCAAGCCGGATCAGCCCATCGGCAATCACGGATCGAGCACGGTCCGACACCGGCAGGAGAATCCGCTCGCCGAGCACCACCTCTTTCGCGAGTGCCCGCACCACGCCTTCGCCGCTCGACTCGTGGGCGACCAGCCGCGGCTCGTGCCCGGTTGCCCGCAGCGCCCGCGCCGTCGACTCGCCGATCACCGTAATGTGGGGCGATGATCCCGGCACAAGGTTACCGAAATGCTCGGCCAGCGCATCGACGGCGTTCCGGCTGGTCAGCACGATTCGATCGTATCGACCGTGTTGCAATCGATCGATCGCCTCATGCAGCGGTCTCGGATCAAGTGGCGCTTCAATCCGAATTGTCGGCATGTGAACCGGCGACCCACCCCGCCTCCGCACTTCCTCGCCGGCACGCTCCACCAGATGGTCACTGCCGGTCACCACGACATTCATGCCTCGGAGCTGCCGTTCCAGGTCGGTGCTTCCACCCAGCACACGGTTCGGACGCACGTCCCGAACCATATCCTGCGCCAGGCGAAATGCCCTGTCGACCGCATCGTCCTCAAGCCATTCTTCATAAACCCGGGTCAGTCCGGTTCCATCGTCGCGCGCCAGCATCCCGTGAAACCTGATGCGCGCCAGACCATGCCTGGTCTCGACCGTCGCGTGCGCACCAAGCGGCGTACTGCAGCCGCCCCCGATACCGCGCAGGAACGCCCGCTCCACCTCCAGCGCCAACCGGATTCCGGGATTATCTATCTGATGCACCAGCGCGAATGCGTCATCGGGGCTCTCGCGAGTTTCGATTGCGAGGGCGCCCTGTCCGGGTGCGGGTGTGAATTGGTCGACCGGCAGCATCGCCGCGGCCCTGTCCAGCCATCCCATGCGGGTAAGACCAGCCGCCGCCAGGATGATCGCGTCATAACTCTCCGACCCAGCCTTGGTCAGGCGGGTGTCGATGTTTCCCCGCAGATCGACGATTCTCGCATCCGGTCGCAATGCCCGCACTTGAATCGCGCGCCGCCGGGATGATGTCCCCACCACCGGGTTCGGCGGCAGGTCGCTCAATCCGACTCCGTGCCGGCTCACCACGACATCGCGAGGATCTTCACGTTGCGGGAAAGCCGCCAGCGCCAGCCCACTGGCAGCCAGGCTTGGCACATCCTTGGAGGAATGCACAGCCGCGTCGACCTGGCGCGCGATCAACGACCGCTGCAATGACGAGGTGAACACGCCTCGTCCGCCAATCGTGGTCAGCGGCGACGTTTTGTCGATATCACCTTCTGATGTCACGATCTGCACGTGGACCTCCCGGCCACCGGAGACCGTGCGCAAAGCATTCGCCGCGAACTCTGCCTGATGCAGGGCAAGGGCGCTGCCGCGCGTACCGATCACCAGCGGGGTGGCGTCCCGCGAGCGTTCGGCTTGTCCAGGCACAGGTTGATTGGAAGGTGGGTGTGTCACTCAAGGGCCTTGACACGATGCGTATAAAGGAAAGGGAATGGGAGCACAGGTTTCGCGAGTCCGCCGCAAAACGGACCGGATCAGCCAATCTCCCTGTGGATGCGAGTGTAGGCAGCCGGGATTGCGACCGTCAAGGGAGCACCGGGAAAAGTGCGCGAAGCGACGCCTCAAAGGTGAGAAATTGTGAGAAATCGCTCCATGCCTGTGATACACTAAGGTGTCTCGGGTGCTATACGCACCCATCTTTGTGTGCATCCAGCAGGATAAACTCAGGCCACGCTCGCCGGGGCATGAAACCCCAATGGCGGTTCCTCACGGGTTCGTCGATGGACAAGGTCGGTCGTCCGGTAGCGTACGCAGAACAGGTTGAGAGCGATGAGTGAAGCAAAGCAGGAAATAACAGCCAGGACCGGTGCCTACGCCATCATCGAATCCGGCGGCAAGCAGTACCGTGTCAAGGAAGGCGACCACATTACCGTCGAGCGGCTCACGACCGAGGCCGGCGACGACGTCACCATTGACCGCGTGCTGATGCTCGGTGGCGACGGCTCAACCAAAATCGGCACACCAGTCGTTGATGGCGCGAGCGTGACTGCCCGGGTGGATGAGCACATGCGCGGCGAGAAGCTGATCATCTTCAAGTTCAAGCCAAAGAAGCGATATCGCCGGCGCACTGGTCACCGCCAGGAGCTCACCCGACTCACCATTACCGGTATCTCGGGCTAGGTCCGGATCCTGGTCGCAATCACGAAAGGACTGTCATCATGGCACACAAAAAGGGTATGGGGTCATCCCGTAACGGCCGCGACAGCGAATCCAAACGCCTTGGCGTCAAACGCGCCGATGGCCAGTTTGTCCGCTGCGGCACCATTGTCGTCCGTCAGCGCGGCACCGAGTTCCACGTTGGCAACAATGTCGGGATCGGCAAGGACCACACAATCTACAGCAAGATCGACGGAGTGGTTCGCTTCGAGCCATTGTCCCGGAATCGACGATGCATCAGCGTCTACCCGGAATCCGTCTATCCGATCGGCGGCGGTGAGATGAAGCCGGTCACAAGTGCGGTGAGCGCGCCAGCCGCGGACTAGAGCGTTTCCCACTACCCGTTGCGATCGAGCGAGTCGTTTCAACCTTCCGCCAAGTCGCTGTAATCGCTCCACACCATGAATTATTGGAGACAGAACAAACCATGAAGCAGGGAATTCATCCAAACTACGTCGACGCAACGGTGGTCTGCTCCTGCGGCAACACCTTCCAAACGCGCTCCACCAAGCCAAACCTGCGAACCGACCTCTGCAGTGTCTGCCACCCGTTCTACACCGGTGAGCAGCGCATCGTGGACACCGCGGGCCAGGTCGAGCGATTCACCCGCCGGATGGAAGCCGCCAGGGAAAACGCCGGTCGCAAATCGAAACGCCAGCGACGGATCGACGCTCGCCGGCAGTCCGGTGCGGACGAGCAGCCCGACACCTCAGAAGCCACCGCCGAGGAGGCCACCGAGGCAGAGTAACACTACTCAACATGCAATCGGGAAGCGGGGCGGGAACATTCCGGCCCCGCTTTTCCATGCCCCTGACGAACCGCCCTGGAGCGGGTTGCAAGGCGGTTGTGATTCATCACGCGTGAGTCCCCTGGTAGTCGGCACGATTCGCGCCGTCGAGACATCACGCATTCTCACTGCTATCGGCTATAGAGCATTTTGCGCATCAGTCGCCCCTAAGCAGATTGACAAAAGTTCTTGTGCAGGAGGATGATACCGGCAGTCAGGAGGAATCTCATCATGGACCTGTCCCCGCACCATGATACGTTACGTCGTCTCACCCGCACCGATCCCGATCCCCG
>Ga0209176_10000017_pt1 | contig 51183 bp, 51 predicted proteins | sample NGEPer11B_FD_184511 | JGI IMG/M metagenome (GOLD analysis project Ga0209176, IMG submission 184511) | Arctic peat soil microbial communities from the Barrow Environmental Observatory site, Barrow, Alaska, USA - NGEE Permafrost305-11B... | ecosystem: Environmental > Terrestrial > Soil > Wetlands...
ATTACTAGCACGATTCCCATCACACTGCCGCCGCCGAGTGTGGTCGAGGCGGTTCCCGGGCAGGCGCCGGTGATCGCCCACCCGATGCCGAAGACCACGCCGCCCGTGAGGTGCTTGCGCTCGAATGCCCACCGTCGCAGCTCCAGGCGTCCGCCGAGCAGCGTCTGGCATCGGCGTCGCTCGAACAGCCACAGGATCAGCGTCGAGGTTCCTACCGCCGATCCCATCACCAGGAACGGATCGAAATTCTGCAGGAGCAGCATGTCGTGGATGACGTCGTACTGGTTGAAGCCCGCTGCGGCAAAGACGAAGCCAAACGCTATCCCGAACAGCGCGCAGATGACATTGGTGCGGTTCACAGGGCGCCTCCGGTCAGCAGATGGAGGAGGAAGGTGAATGCCACGGCACTGACCATGAACGTTGCAACGGCGACCATGCTGCCCGGCGACCGCGTCGCGCAACCGGTCAGTCCATGACCGGAGGTGCACGCTCCGGCCCATCGGGAACCAACGCCGATCAGCATCCCGCCGCTGAAGAGTGTGAGGATCAACGCCGGGAGGGAGAGATACTCGCCCAACGCTCCGTATCCCAACCCCGCCTGCGGGTAGCCCCCTAGCAGCGCCACGAGCGCGGCGCCCGCGAACGTCCCGCCGAGAAACCAGAGCCGCCAAGGCTCGATCGGGCGACCGCGCGCATGGTCGACCATCTGAACGTAGGCGCCGCTGACGCCCAGGTGGTTGTTGGTGATCATGTAGAGGCCAGCAACGGTCAATCCCATCAGCGGGCCGACCACGTACCAGGGGAGGGGAATGGGCAGGACATCGATCATGGAATGCTCCAGTGCGCGAGACAACGCCCTCGTTTTGGGATTCGACTCCACTCATGGCTTCTTGTGTGCAGCGAGTCAACGTTCCCCACTGCCAGAATGGTATTCACTACCGTATTCTACTACTCATCAGGCTCAGGGTGGCCAAGTCGGATCGCCGAGCCATTGTGCTGGAGCAGGCGCTCCGAGGTAGTGGAAAAAGGTCGAAATCATGAATCCACGGCGACCGTGGGAACGAGACGACGCCGAGGTCGATGACCAGGAACAGGAGCAGGAACGGGAATACGATCCTGATCGGCCGGACCCGGCGTGGGATTTGGGCGATTTCGATGATGACAGCTTCGACGATGCCGGTCGGCGACGGATTCCGTTGTGGGTGATTATCATCGCGGTGTTGATTGCGCTGGCGCTGATTCTTCAGCTGGCATGGCCGCTGGTGATGGACCTGATCGAGAATGACACCGATTCCGGCTTCCCGACACCCGGGACGATCTGAGCGAGATCGGAGGCAGCTGCACCCTCGGTTGGTGATGATGCATTGGCTATTACAGGAGGGCCGTCATGCTGAGCGAGGCCGCAGTCGACGCATTTTCCGGCGTTGTAGGGCGGGATCTTGTGTCCGCCTTGCGGCGCGCTTGCATGAGCGTGCCGCAATCTGCGCCAGCTTTGCTGTCGAGCGCTTCGCGCGGGGATTCTTCGCTACGCCCAGAAGGACGACTCTGGCGTTGGGTCGTGACACGATACCACGGCGACGATCGCATCATGTGCCCTGACTTATTGTCATGGATCGCGAAACCAATGGCCGCGCCGCCGCGTCGTAGCAGGTAACTGGGGCCCTGAAAGTGGAACCGCCGTGGGGGCGATCCGGCGGACGCGCTGGTGTCGCCTTCACTGCACCAAAACACAATGGGAGAGCAGTCATGCATCGTCGTCACTTCTTGAGGGCAACAATTGGCAGTAGTGTGGCGCTGGCCTTGGCGCCGGCATCAGGATTTGGATCGCTGCTGCGTTCGGCGGCGGCGCAAAACGGAGATCAGCAACGGGTCGTCCTCGTCGACGCCCTCAACCTGCGGGAAGGTCCCGGGCTTGGGTATGGCGTGGTGGCATCGCTGAACCAGGGCGATATCGTCTCCATCACCAGCGATGTGACGTGGGCCGATGGTTACGGCTGGGTTCAGGTAGCGGTCTATGGAACCTCAACAAGCGGCTGGGTCGCGGCCGAGTTCATCGGATCGGCTTCGGACGATGATTCTTCGTCGATCGGGCTCTTTACCTATGTCCATGTTGCTACCGATGGACTGAACCTGCGCAGCAGCGCGGGGCTAGGCGACAACGTGATCGGGACGTATTCACGCAACACGAATGCGGAAGTGACCGGATCTTCGGTCGCCGCGGATGGCTATGCCTGGTGGCCAGTTCATGTGTCGGATGGCAGTGACGGCTGGTTTGCCGGCGGATTTCTGGTTCCTGGCCTGGGCGACGCCTCTCAGACACCGAGCCAAGTCTATATGCATGTCAACACCGACGCGCTGAACCTGCGCAGCGGGGCGGGCCTCGGGAATGGCGTGATCGCGACGTATCCCTACAACACGGAAGCGCTGGTGATTGGGTCGTCGGTATCGGCGGACGGATACAGTTGGCTACCGGTGCGGGTGCCCGATGGCGCCGAAGGCTGGTTTGCCGAGGAGTTCCTGGCGCCCGGCTATGCGGCGGCGCCGAAGGATCGCGTGCGGGTCACGGACGGCCCGCTGAACGTCCGGTGGGAGCCGGGTCTGGACAGTGAGGCGTTTATCACGGTGCCGACCGGCGCCTATGGCACAGTCTTGGATCCGCGGTTCGTCGACGCCGACGGCTACAGCTGGGTCTATGTGCAGTGGGATGACTCGGCGGTGATCGGCTGGGTGGCGACGAACTTCGTGTCGTACATCGACGTCGGCTGACCGGACGTAGCATCGCCGGTGGAATGAGGCCAAAATGTCAAAATGGCTGGTTCGATTCCTGGTAACGATAATCACGATGTCTGGCGTCGCGATGACCGCTCCGGTTGCCGTGGCCCAGACGCCTGAGGCATCGCCCGAGACGCCGTTGATCATTACACCGGCGGAGATGACCGGGCTCGTGCAGGCGGTTTTCCGGAATTTCGACCGGGAAGTTGACGAAGCGGCGGCAGGGGTGGACGCTACGCCAGCCGCGGGTGGCACGCCCGTCTTTGCGCCGGGTGGATCGTCGGTGGGCATCTGGGTCGGCGCCTTCGATTCGGCGGAGCATGCCGAGCGGGTCTTCGTCACTGCCAGGGCACAGTTGCCGGACTTTGCGACGTATGAGGAGGGCGGGAGCTCGACGCTGATCAGGTCGGTCGAGCTGATCGATGTGCGGAATGCCCCCTATCCAGCGGGCGCGGCCGGGGCAACCCTTCAGTGGTCGCCCGATGACAGCGGCAGTGCCGTGTGGGTGGTGATGCGGCATGACGACCTGGTCGTGCTGGCATTCATCTTCAGCTTCGAGGGCGAGCCCACCGGGGATCTGGTGGCCGAGCTTGTGCCAATCGTGGCTGATGTCGTCTCAGGTTCGGCCAGCGACACCGAACCGGCGTTCGATCAGTCCGGATTGTCGACCGGTGGATTGTGGGATGTGTTGCCTGCGGCTGGTGATATTCCGGGCTGGACGCCTTTCGGCGATGAGCGGCTCTGGCCCGTTCCGGACTGAACAGTGATCCTTCACGACTGTGGTGTTGAAGATTTAGGAATTACCGAGATCACGGCATCGCCGAAGGCGGGGATGTGGTCCGCCAGTGATGATCTCACTCGGCTCGCGATCGCCGCCGAATCCTCGACCGACCGCGAGCCATCCACCACGACGCTGAGATCGGCGTAGACCTTGTGCCCGTGCCAGCGGGCGCGGACGTTTTGCACGTCGTGGACGCCCTCGACGTGGGTTGGCGCGTGTTCCACCCTGGCGAGGATTTCCGGCTCGATGCCGTCCAGCAGGCGCCGAAGGACCGATGCGCCGGCATCCTTGAGGATGAACAGGATCGTGATGGTGATGAGCAGGCCGACGATCGGGTCGAGGATCGGCAACCCAATCGCGACGCCGGCCACGCCGATCAGCACCGCCAGTGAGGTGAATCCATCGATACGGGCATGCTGGCCATCGGCGATCAGCGCCGCCGAGCCGATCTGGCGGCCGGTACGGATTTGCAGGATCGCCACTGTTTCGTTGCCGATAAAGCCGACGATTGCCGCCGCGGCGACCCATCCCAGGTACTCCACCGGTTGGGGATCGATGATCTTGCGGATTGATTCCCAGCCCGCAACGGCTGCCGAAACGGTGATCGACAGCACGATGATGATTCCGGCCAGGTCTTCGGCGCGTCCGTATCCGTAGGTGAATTGCCTTGTGCGACCGCGCCGGACCAGCGAAAAGGCGATGAGTAATGGAATCGAGTTCGCGCCATCGCCGAGGTTGTGGACGGTGTCAGCGAAGAGCGCGGTCGAGCCGGAGAACCAGACGATGATGATCTGGATCACTGTGGTAATTCCGAGACTGACCAGCGCCCATTTGGTCGCCCAGAACCCGCGCTCGTGTGACTCCATCACGTCGTCGACCTTTTCGTGGACATCATGGCTGTGGGCGAAGGTGTGCCGCAGCCAGCCGATCACGCCACCGCGATGGTCGTGATCGTGGTGATGTCCACCGTAGCCAGGTGAATGGTCATGCGGGGGAGCGTGGTCATCGTGTGAATGGTGATGCATGGGAACCTCCCGGACGTCAGCGGATGAACCGGTCGAGCGCGACCTTGAGCCGATCCCATTCCTCATCGGCCATGCCATTGGCGGCGGCGCCCCGCAGGCAGGATTCGATGTGATCCTCCAGCACGATGCGGGAGGCGCGATCGATCGCCGAGCGGACGGCGGCAAGCTGGATCAGGATGTCGGGGCAGGAGCGATCCTCCTCGACCATGCGCTTGATCGACGTGACGTGTCCGGCGGTTCGCGCGAGCTGGTCGATGACAGCCTTGCGTTGCTTGTGCTCGTGCTGTGCGGTGTGCGGATCAGACATCGGCATATCCCCCTTGGGGGATATTAGCGCGTTGCGGAGATTGTGGGAAGGGGAGTGGTTCAGGGAGTTCCCGTGTAGCGGGATTGGGACATGCTTTGCCGGCAACTCGGCGGAGGAGAGGAGCATCGCGCAGCCTGGAATCAATTGACCTGGGATCAGGCGCGTTGCCAGACCCCAGAATAGGCATTGACCAGTCCTTCAGCATCCAGGTCGAGGTCAGCCCAGAAACCACTTTCGAGGTTTTCGTAGCGGTACCGAGCGCCAGTTGCCGTGGCTTCGAGACACGTATATCGCTGGCGATGGACCTGAATGCCTAGATCAGGAATGCGAACGAAAAGCGCACGAATCTCGCGGGATTGTCCCGGACCCAGGCCAAGCCGCTTGATTGCCGGCGTATTCGTGAACGGCGTCGCCATGATATCCACATCGATGCAGCCCCGGACATGGGAACGTCCAGCTCCCAGATCATCGAGCCAGCGCCCGTTCCCATCTGAGCGCAGGTGCAGCCGGCTCGCGTCCGTCAGCGACTCCATGGCCAGCTCAACCGGTCGCCACTCAGGGTCAAGATGCATCGTGTATCGCAGGCGGAGAGCCCTGCCATCATGTTGGCGCAACACGAGACCATCCGCGCTGATACCAGATGGGGAAACCTCCAGTGCGAGGTGCTCGAACCCGGGAACTCCGACGGCAGCCCAAAAGACGTCTTTTTGCGTCACGATGTAGCCCTCTCAGTCATCCGCGGGTTGGGTGGAGCGAAAGCGCCGGACCTTTTCGCGATTTCCGCATGACGCCATGGAGCACCAGCGCCGGTTGGAGCGCTTGCTGTGATCCACGAACAGCGTTCCGCAATCGGTGGCGGCACACTGCTTGACCCGGCTGAAATCGGTCGTGTCCAGGAAATCATCCGTCGCATGCGCAAGCTCCAGCAGGGGGCGGTCGGTTGCGTGAGGATCACGCCATTGCCACTGTGCTCCCGAGGCCGTCACCATCAGTCGCCGTTGGGTCATCGCCTTCCGGATCACGGACTCCAGAAGGCGCAGGTCGTGATCGGTCGGAACCTGGTGGCTGGTGGCCGCCAACAGGACGCGGTGGAGGGACTCCCGGAAGCGACGAGCTGCCCGGTGCACGTGTCGGGATTCGGCCAGGTCGGCCTGCTCGGCAAGCGCCCGCGCCAATGCGTCGTCAATCAATCCTTCCTGGCGAACGAACGACACCAGATCGGCGTAGTGCGCCAGCCGCTCGACTTGTATCGTCGAGGGGCGCTCGTCGAGGGTGTTGACGAAGTTCGTCACGGTGTGGCCGCCGTCGGTCTCGAATCTCATGCTCTCGCCCGCTTTCGTGTAACTCATAAATCATGTTTGAAAGGTTACCACGGCCATGATAGTGTAACCACTCAAGTGGAATATTCAGGTTACGTGCCTTTTGCGGGCCGATCGCGGATCGCACAAACAGGAGATTGATTCATGACGTCTCACACCACAACCGATGCGCCAGGAAACCTGCTGGATGTGCTCACCAGCGATGGCCCCCACCCCTCGCTGGGCGAAGGCGCCATAGCGTTTGGGCAGTTCGTTGGCTATTGGGATATGGACGTACGCTTTTACGATCAGGGGGGAGGGATTTCCTATCAGCAACCGGGATCCTGGTCGTTTGCGTGGGTACTCGACGGACGTGCCGTGCAGGACATCCTGATCTATCCCGAATTGCACGGCGAGCCATCTTTCGAGCCTGGAAGGCGACGCGTGGGAACGACGCTTCGACACTATGACCCCGAGGCGGATCGATGGCGGGTGGCCTGGCTCGGCGCAACGAGCGGCATCCTGGTGTTCCTCACGGGCGGTCGCGATGGTTCGACCCTGGTGCTGGATGGCCGGGAAGATACCGGGGACCTGTTGCGATGGACATTCACCGATATCACCCCGATGTCATTCCTCTGGACCGGATGGATTTCGCACGACGACGGAGCGACATGGAGAATCGAACAGCAAATGAACGCCCGGCGCCGTGCCTGAGCGTTCATCCGGCATGGAATGCAGATCACTCGACCGTGGGGGTGCACTCATCGATGAAGGACACGCTCTGTGCATCGCTGACATGGTCACGCAGGTGGGAGGTACGAAGGTAGACGGCGACGGTGAGATATCAGGAGATCGGCAGGGGGGACACGCCGGTGGGAGCGACTGGCATCGCGTGATGTCCTTCCACTGGCATGGTGATGTCGTTGCCGCCGATTGTGGCAGGAGGCGGAGGGAATCGCAAGAAGCGACGGGCGTGATATGTCGTGGTCCTGTGGCTCACACGGATATGACTGGTCACCAACCGTTCACCGGACCTGGTGTCAGACAACCTCGACGAAGAGGATGGAAGCGGGGTTTTCCCTGTTCGCCATCCACATCTTGTGCTCCCTGGAGATAGCCTGTTCGCCGTTTCTCACGGCTTCTCCAAAGGATTCTTCTGAATCCGCCTGCTCGGTGATATCTCGAATCATGATGAGCTCGTGGGCCGCAAGCCGATAGCTCTGCGCGAGCTCGTCGTGATCCCCCAGTTGCAACCAGGCCGTTGCCGCTGTGGCAATCGCCCCGAACATGCCCACCAGATTCAACTGGGACAAGACCTCCGTTGCAAGCAGGATTGCCCAGAGAATGGCCATGAGTTGAGCACCGATGGAAACCCAGAACCATTGTTCCGAGCGCGCCTGATTGAATTTCGCCTTTGTGTCGTACCATCCGATCTGATCATTGAGACGGTGCTCGATATAGAACAGCTTTCGATCAGCCATGGGCATGGCCCGTTGTTTTCGCATGAAGTCGGTGATTTGCTGGGGTCTGGCGTTGCTGGTGATTCCCGGCGATCTCAGGGCCGCGGCTGCATGACGCGCTTCCTGAATGTGCCTGGAAAATCGCACATCACAATCTACGTCGTCCTTGAACGGTTCTTCTCGCATCATGTACTGCCAGCTAAGGCTCTTCACCGTTTCGGCGACCGCTCGTCCATTGAACCACTGCTTGTCATCCAGGCGAGTCCTGGCGACCAGCTTGGCGATCACACCTGTCAGCAGAAAGAATGCCGCCAGCGACGCCGCCCAGTTCTTGCCGCCGCCGGGGAGCAGGGTAATCGTTGCGCCCACAGCCGAGCCAAGAACAATAACGATGAGATCAAGCCGCGTGACGCGCTTGTACCAGCCTTGTCCAGCCAACGAGGCTGCATCGGCGTCCTGCATGAGCGCGGGATAATCAGTCTTCTCCATGGCGACACCTCATGCCCCCAAGCATTGTGTCCGGGTAAGTCCCTCGTTCCCGCTGATCCGTGACGTACCTTATCGCCTACTTGCTTTGATCGAAAACACCGGAGAGATGCTGGATTCTTTTGTCAATTCCCACTGGGATGCGAAGGAATCATACCATAGGGATTGCGCGATAATCTTACTTCTGGCAGAATACACGGGGGCTCACAATTGGCGACACGCCATACATACAGGAGAGTTGCGACCATGGCAACGTACGATGTGTTTCTCTCGTACACCGGTCATGACAGGTCGGTGATAGAACACATCGCGGACCGGCTGGATCATGCTGGGCTCGAGTCGTGGCTCAATGTGCGAGCCATTGCCGGCGGCGAGCCCTGGATGGAAGCGATATCCAGTGGTATGCGGGCGTCGTCTGCCTGTGCCGTCTTCATTGGGCCGCACGGCCAGGGGAGCTGGGTTTCCGAGGAGATCCGGCTCGCGCTTCACCGATCGGCGGAAGACCCAACCTTCCGCATCATTCCCGTCCTCCTTCCCGGATTACCTGAGAACTTCGATCCATCAACGTTACCCGACCTGGATTTTCTTCGAGGTCGAAACTGGATCGATTTGCGTGCGGGGCTTGGGGACGGGCGTGCCATACAGGCTCTCATCGGAGCGATCAAGGGACAGTCCGTCGATCGCAACGCGACCAGGGAGCAGCGCGCTACAGGAGGTACGAGTCGCATGTCCGCTTCGTCCGGCAGCTTTTCTCCCACGTTGACGCCGATCTCGTATTTGAGCGAGAACATCGACATTGTGCAAAAACATATTCGTGACTTTTCGTTTACGCCAATACTTGGACCGGGCTGCTCGTTGGTGGGTCGATCGGAAGGGTCAGCATGGAAAAGCATCGGCGCCCGGATGGAAGGCCTGCTTGCCCAGTTGCAGTCGGAAGATATTGCGGCGAGATACCTTCGCGCCCTGGCGGCGGTGTCGGTCTACGATGTTCCGCTGTCTCATCCAGGCAGCGACAACGAAGCTCCGGTTCTCGATGATCCGCTTGCCGGCCTTCAGCTCGCGCTGACCCGGTTGGGGGCGCAGCTGGGGACAGCCTTTGCCTCGGTGATGATGGAATCCTCCACGCCACTATGGGATACCGTCAACTACCGGCTCCTGATTCCGCGAGATCATCCGCATTTTCTATCCTTGCCTGATATGGCATTGAATGCCTGCATCGCCGCGCGGCTCGTAAAGAACCTGCCTCAGGAAAGGGATCACACATCAGGCCTGGAGATTTCAGGTATGTATGAACGCCTGACCGAGCTCGCCAGTGAGCTTTGTGACAGCAACCTTGCTGATATCTCGGCGCCGGACGACGATTCCGGCGCCATCGCCGTGCGAGAAGCCGTGCTTCGCGACTTCGAGTTTTGTCGCCGCCGGCACCGCATCCGCCAAGACGACGCGCATGGGGGGATTGAGATCTCTGTCCATCAGCTTGAGTGGATCGCGGATGCGCTATGGCACACGTTTCGTTACGACCAACCGGCGTATCCGCGCGCTGACGAGCTGGCATTCCAAATCTCGCTGCTGTCCGCCAGTGTGCGTGGTCGTCGTCCTGAGCTGGTGTTGGCCGCCGAGGTTGGCAGGGTTCTGCTGTCGACCTCGATCCTGGCGAGCTGGTATGACACCTATGGACAAAACGCTTCCCCATCGATGCTGGAATTCTATGATGCGGTCGCTCGCATCCTGAGCGAGCAGTTTTCTGAATTCGAAACGTCTTCCAGGCGTGCGACACCAGAGGTTGGAAGACAACCGGTTGCGTTTTCCACAACGTTTGACCTGGAGATGGAGGCGGCGCTTCATCGGTTGAGCGACCTCGTTGCGTTCCATGTGGTCATCCCGGTCTACGCCTACGCCACCGATGACCCACAGCCGGAACTGAAGTGGCTTCTGGGCACCGTGCGAAAGCGGGATGAAATCGAGCATCCGATGTGGGAATGGTTCTCCAACGATTGGACGCCGCATCCTCGAGATGTGCAGGGACCAATCCTGATCAAGATGCACGGTTCCCCATTGCACACCTTGCCGCCCCCGCATGAGCTCGCGGCGGACCGTGACGCTCTTTATGACTACGACCGCCTCGAGCATGCACTGGTGCTGTCCGAAAGCGAGCACCTCCAGAATATCGTGTGGAAGGATTCGCTCCCATCGTTCTTCAACATGATCCTGCTGCAGCGCAACCGCTCCCTGTTCTTCCTCGGCCACTCACTTCAGCAGTGGGATACACGGCTGCGCATGTTCAGCCATGTGTACCGGCGCGATCAAACGCCATGCACGTCGGACAGGATCGCCATCAGCCGGTCGCATGACGCCTATCGCTCCGCGGTCCTGAGCGCGATCGGCATCCATCGCTGGGTGGGGGATCTGGAAGAGATTCCGCGGATTGTGGACAACGTGCTCGCCTAGCGAGCGAGCCAGAGGGCAACACCATGACAAACCGGGACACGAACCCAACCGATACTCGCGGCCCCTGGCCTGGACCGCGTCCTTACCGGGAAGCCGATCGGCATCGTTTCTTTGGTCGTGATGATGAGAAATACGATTTGCTTGAGCGCCTCGACGCGGAGCGGCTCGTCCTCCTGACCGCGCCCAGCGCGGTAGGGAAAACATCGTTCCTGCGGGCGTCCATCGTGCCCGAATTGCGCCGGCGTCGCCGAAAGGGACTGGAGCAAGGACAGTCATACGCCCATCCGGCGGTGATTGTGGTGCGGGATTGGCCCGTTCCGGATCTCGCCGAAACGACAGACAGTTTCTTTATCGAGGCCATAGCCGAAGGAATCAGGGATTTAAACGAGGAAATCGGCTCCTATGGTGAGCGGGACGCTGCCTGGATTCGGGCTGACCACGATGTCCTGGCGGCCGTGCCCCGGGAAGGAACCGCGTTTGGCTACATTACGTCACTCGCCGCGGCGACGGACGGATTGACCATCGTCTTTGACCAGTTTGAGGAATCACTTCAAGGCAGCCCTGAACACATCAGGCGTGTCGCCGCGCTGGTCAATCGCCTCTTTAGCCGGGCGGAGCACGTCAACCTGCTGTTGTCCTTCCGTGAGGAATTCCTGACCAAATTCAATACCATCGGACGAGAGGTCGGGGATCTCAACAAGCGCATGTATTACCTGCAGGCCATCGCGGAGCGAACGCTCCGGGAAAGCGTGCTGCAGTCGGCAAACGCGGGCGAGGTAAGCCTTGCGCCAGATGCCCTCGATGAATTGCTGAGCTGGATGGATTCCGCCAATCGAGACGACAACTCGCGGAGATCGTCGCATCAGCGCGTCGGACGCTCAAAGGCAGTCGTGCAACTGTCAGGATCGCGCAATCTTTCGATCGATCTCCTGAAACTCCAGGCACTGCTCCTCCAGCTTTATGCCGTTGCGGCGCGAGAAGCTCCTGAAGGCGACATCGTGACCATCACGACCGAAACGCTGCATCAGCTCCGGCGCGAAGCGAGTGGAAGCGAGGAATTGGTTGATGGACCGGAAATGGTGGAGCGGGCATTGCAGCGTTTCGTCGACAGCCTGCTCCCGCTCCCCGATGGTGTGGTTGGATCGTCCGGGTTGCCGAGCCATCGCGAATTGACCCAGGAGGAGGAACGAATGCTCCGGCGGCGGCGGGCCGCGGTGCGCATGGGTCCGAGCTTCTCCTCCGGAGGCTTCAAGGTGCAGCAGGAACAGGCAGCCCTTCTCGCGCGAGCCTGGCGTGAAGAGTGGGAAGTGCTGGATATGGAAGTCAATGAGGTTGAAGATGCCTTGCGGGAGACTGGCGACCTTGACATCGAGGAGGATCATCTCTTCGAAGGGATTCTGAAGGATTTCGGCGAGAATTTTACTTTCGAACAACGTTCGGCGCCTGCCTTGTCAGGGCCGGCCAAGCGGCACGGATGGGATATACGAGCCGGTGCGGTCGACCTGATCATGACCGCGCTGGAGGCGCTGGACCTGTTGCGCGAGGGGAATGTTTTGCGCCGCAAATCGCTCCAGGGACAGGTCACCTATGAGCTGGTTCATGATGGGTTCGGTGATGCTGTGCTCGACTGGGCCGAGGAAACCCGAATTCAGCCGATCGACGCCCTCACGGCGACCACGGCGGAACGAGGGGCGGCGTTCCGCTGGACCCGGCTGACTGGCCGAGTGAGCGATGTCCGGTTTCGTGGATGCTGGATCGGCCCAGACAGGGCCCGCATCAAGCGCCTTGTCATCGACGCCGTGACATTCGAGAACTGTGACCTGAGAGGAACGGTCTTTCAGGGGTGCGATTTCAAGGGTGGCTCGTTCAGGGATTGCGATCTGGGTGGCGCGGTCTTCTGGAACTGCACGTTCGAGGGAACGGAACAGGCTCCCTTCCTGTTTGACGGGGTCATTGCGGGCGGGCTGAACTTTGATGAGCTTGGCTCCATGCGGCATGTTCGATTTTATGGAAACTGTCGTCTCCACAACATGCTCTGGAATCGCATCACCGTTCAGGATGTAACCGTTGAACATTGCACGATTAATCAGATGAAGGTGATGGAGGTATCGCTGAACGGAACGCTTTGGATTCAGGGTTGTGGAGTCCTTCTGTCCGATCTGGCAGGACTGAGCGCGGCGGATGGGCAGGCAGAATCGATGCTGAGAATCAGCGAGAGTGATATTTTCTACTGTCGCCTCGGTCAATGGTCTGAGGATGCCGTCGACAGCAACGTGACGAACCAGTTGTACCCGGATCCTGACCTGGTCGGGCCCGAGCCAGAACTGCGCCAGATAGCACGCGAGCTGAACCCCTGGATCCAACCGACATGAACCACATGTCGACAGGCATGATTTGGGACATGAGCGATGGCTTGATGGAGCTTCGCGACTGGCGCTACTTGGCTCTGCATGCCACTGGTTGTCGAGGATGCATTCGTTGAATCGCCTTCGCTCCTTCCGATTCGACGGAAAGTCTGCTACGATCACTTGTACGGATTGTCCGTACACTTCAGCGGTGCCGTGGTGACGCGCTGCACGCGCCTGAACGGAAGGAGATCATGCATGCGTTGGACCAGCCATCCGGGCCGGACACTGATTTTCGTGTTGCTGTTGGCGCTGATACCGGGCGCAACCGTGGCGCAAACGAGCGGAACACCGGAGTCGTCGCCGGAAGCCCCCCAGTCGATCTGGCAAACGCTCGGCGGGGTCGAAGAGGCGATTGTTCGCACCTGGGGGGATGTCCCCCCGCCAGGCACACCGGTGCCCGACGGACCCGTGTTGCGGTTCGTCACCGGGCTGATTGTGCAGTTCGATGATGAGGACAGCGCCGCCAGCAGCCTCGAGCCATTGCGCGAGTGGGTGTTGGCGTCGTTGCAGGTCAACCAAATCGATGTCGAGCTGACGCAGCAGGTGGGCGAGGTTGAGAATCTCGGTGACAGCGCCACCGTGGTCAGGGCCACGGGCACGTCGGGTGAAAACCCACTGACGATTGCGGTGGTCGTGGTGCGGGACGGTGACCGCCTGCTGGCGGTTGGCGCGTCGGTGCTGGCGGAAGAGGATCTGCTGCCGATCATCCAGGCGGTGGTCAGCGTGATGCTGGAACGCGAGCCGGGCGGCGACGTGGAGCGGGACGAGATGGGACGCTTTACCGGCGGGAACTGGTCGATCTTCCCAGAAGAAGATGATCCGGTGCTGGAAGGGATGCGACGCCAGGGCGACCTGCCGATCTACCAGCCGGTCGAGGCAACACCAGAGAGCTGACCGGTTCTTCGCCAGCAAGGTGCCGCCCGCACACCCTATTCTCCCAGCGCCGCCTTGCCGATCATGCCGAGGGCGACGTCGTCCATTGGCGGGTTGCCGAGGCCGGCGCGGGCATCACGGAAATAGCGCTCCAGCGGGTGCCGCCGTTGCAAGCCTACCGCGCCGACCACCCGCAGCGCCTGATCGGTGATATCGATCGTGTTGTTGGTGACGATCACCTTCGCCCCCGCCAGCTGCCAGCCGAGCGCATCGCGGCGGTCGGGATGGTCTTCCCAGTCGGTGACGGTGCCGTAGAGTGTCGACCGGGCACTCAGCAGCTTGAGTTCGATATCGGCGACACGGCTCTGGACATTGGGCAGGGTCGCGATCGATTCACCGCCCATCGCGGCTGGCTTGCGGTTTTTGGCGAAGTCGATCGTAAAGTCGCGCGCGGCGACGCCGATGCCCAGATACACCGCGCTGGTAAGGATGCTCCATGGGCTGTTCGCCGGTTTGCCTGAAGCGGGCAGCCGGTGATTGCCCGGCACGATCACATCCGTCAGGATCAGGTCATGGCTGCCGGTGGCGGCCATGCTCATGTTGTCCCAGGTTTCGTCGATTTTCACGCCGGGGGTGTCCATCGGCACGAGGAAGTTCGCCTTTTCTCCCGGGTTGCCGTCGACATCGAGCACCGATGCGCCGACGCCGGCATAGCCGAGCGCGGGGGAGAGGGTTGCCCAGGTCTTGTGCCCGTTGAGCTTCCAGGAGCCATCGGCGGTTTGTTCGGCGGTGGTGGCGTAGGATCCGCCCCGGCTGGGACTGCCGAGTCCCGGCTCGCTGGCGGCGGTGTTGTAGAGCGCGCCGTGCTCGACCACATCCCTCAGCATCTTCCGGCGCAGGTCGTCGGGCCAGTCCGGGCTGGTGGCGACGCCGTAGATATGGCCCAGGTGCATGCAGATCGCGAGCGCGACCGAACCGTCGCCGCGGGCGAGGCGTTCCTGCGCGATCATCGTTTCGAGCGGGCTGGCGCCCATGCCGCCGAATTCCTCGGGGATGGTCAGGGTGTGGTAGCCGGATTCCACGATCGCCTCGAACGTGTCGTGCGGGAATGTGCCGTTGCGGTCGTGTTGCGGCGCGTTGGCGGCGGCGATTTGGGCGAGGCGCTCGGCGAGGTCGATAAAGCGAGCCTGCCGGTCGTTGGTGGGGAACGCCGGTCCCGGCAGGGGAACAGTGGTGGTTTCAGGTTGGGTCGTTGTGGCCATCGGGTCTCCATTACATACGTGTTGCCAAACATGCCGGTATCAGTCGCCTGATTGTGACATCAGTAACGAGCTCTCTGCATGAACATGACCACCGGCGTGGCAAATTGTCAATATCGGGATACCGTCGTGATGCGATGGGTCAGGACGATGCGCGAGCGCCTTTCACTGGCAGCGGCCTGTTCCCATGGACGCGCTTGAAAACCCCAGCGAGATCGGGGGCGACCCATCCTTCGGGCTTGACACTCTTGCCGCTGTCGGATCCCGGCTCCTTCCGCATGTTGGCGATGTGTACTTCCTGGAAAAATGGCGCCAGCTCGACACCCATTCCCACCGCCGTTCCGTAGGTGACGTACAGGAGATCGACCAGCGCGTCCACCATCTCCAGCCAGTCACCATCCTCGCTTGCCTCCAGGAACTCCCTGGCCTCCTCGTCAATGAGACGGTACCGGAGCGCGCCCTGATCAGGGGTCAGCATGGTCGGTTCGCTTGGGGCGGGGATTTTCATTGCCCGGTGGAAGGCTGTCACCAGGGCCTGTTCGTGGCTGTTCGTGGGCATTGGTTGCTTCTCCTTGTTGCCATTGGGTGTCCATCCGGTGCGTGGGCTCAGGGGTCGCACCAGGCGACGGTGTACGTCGTGCGAGGACAGGAGTCCTGCATGAACCTGACCACCGCGTGCGACTGTTGTCAATTCGATGAAGCTGGAGTGGTGGCGAACATCTCGACAGCGATTGACACGACACCCGGTTGGCCGCGGTGAAAACAGCCGTGAACGCCCGGCAGCGTAGGACTGACCGTGCTGCACGAATCTGATCAACCCCGCCCCGACATGGCCGTGTCCGGGTGTGGTTTTGCGTTGAGCGCTACCGTTTTGGAATTGTGGTGGTTGCGCGGCCACCGGTTTCGATGTCCGTGGCGACGTGGTCGGGGAGCGCCTCGGCGGCACGCAAGCGGCATGCATCGAGATTGTATACAGCGAGCGTCATGGCAGGCATCGCTTGCTCCTGATACGCTGGATCACAAAGGTTGTAGCCTCGGCCGGCATGGTGTTGCCGAAGTAGGACGTGTGTGCCTGCAGATTGCCCGTGGCCCCCTGGCACGTCACATCATCGCGGGCACAGTAATTCTTCAACCGACCGGCATACCGGTCAAGCGCCCCCAGCGCACGCGGATACAGGCCTTCCTCGTTGGGATCGAACGTGCCGGCGTTGTATGGCTCACCCTTCGTGAAACGCGGGTCGCCAAAAAGCGCGATCGCGACGATCCGGTCGCTGGCAGCCTGCGAAAGCTCCCCCGTTCGTTGACCACAGATGCGCTGCGGAGGCGGGACCAGCGCATCACCCACCACCTGCGCGCCCTGTGAATATCCCAGCAGGACGAAACAGCAGCCGGGCTCTCGGCCCGCGGTTTGGCTGAGAAGCGCGACGAGATTGGCAACTCCGATGGAGGGACTCTCGCCAAGATCGATGTCGGCGGGAGGCACGAATCGTTCGATGGTGGCAGGGTACTCGAGTTCGGAATAGGACACCTGACCAGGAAAGGCATCAGCGAGAGCCTCGCCGATCGGCTTCAGGAGCCGGCTACCATGCTGTGGCTCGGTCGATCCCCGGACGCCAATCACTCGTATCGCCGTGCATGGTGGCGCCGCGGGGCTGCCGACCGGAATCGTACTCGTAACGCGCGATGTCACTGTGAGTTCTCCATGACGATCATGCTTCAGGTTGCGTGATCGGCGGTGATGGGAACAGCCTGCCACGGAGCCAGAGCGCGAGATAGACCAGCGCGATCAGGGCGGGCACCTCGATCAGCGGTCCAACCACCCCGGCGATCGCTTCGCCGGAGCTGATGCCGAACACGCCGATGGCGACGGCGATGGCGAGCTCGAAGTTGTTGCCGGCGGCGGTGAAGGCAATGGCGGTTGTCTCCTGATAGGAAAAGCCGAGCTTCCACGCCCAGAGAAAGGCGATGCCGAACATGATCACGAAGTAGGCCAACAGCGGCAGGGAGATGCGTAGCACGTCCATCGGCAGTTCGACGATGCGGTCGCCCTGCATCGAGAACATGATCACGATGGTGTAGAGCAGGCCGAGCAGCGCGGTCGGTCCGACTTTCGGCAGGAAGGTGTGCTCATACCAGGTCTCGCCATTTTTGCGGACGAGCATGATGCGGGTGAGCGCTCCGGCGAGCAGCGGGATGCCGAGGAAGATGCCGACGTTGAGGGCGATGTCACCCATGGAGACATCCAGCGCGGTCGTGTCCGCGCCGAACCAGCCGGGAATGACCGTGAGGAACAGCCAGCCGAGCACCGAGTACATCAGGATTTGAAAGAGCGAGTTGATCGCGACCAGCACCGCCGCGATGTCGCCGTCGCCACAGGCGAGCTGATTCCAGATCAGCACCATCGCGATGCAGCGCGCGAGCCCGATCAGGATGAGACCGGTGCGGTAGTGTGGCTCGTCGGGGAGGAACGCCCAGGCGAGAGAGAACATCAGCAGTGGCCCGATGATCCAGTTCAGCGCAATGGAGAGGGAGAGCAGCCTGCCATTGCTGGCGAACCGGCCGAGCGTGCCGTACTTTACTTTGGCCAGCACCGGGTGCATCATCCAGAACAGGCCAATCGCGATCGGCACCGACACACCGGCGACCTTGATGCGATCCATCTGGTCACCGAGATCGGGGAAGATGCGTCCCAGCAGGATGCCGAGCGCCATCGCGGCGAAGATCCACAGCGGCAGGAAGCGGTCGAGAACGCCGAGCCGCGGCGATTGCTTGATCTCGCGGTTGACCGTTGAGGCGACAGACGGTGAAGCGGACACGGTGCGGTTCCCTGCGTAACAGACGTGAAATGGCGCCCGCACGGGCACCTTGCAGTATTCATATAAACACGCGCTTATATCGAAATGCAAGGGATTCCTGGACGATCCATCGGAATTTAACGATGTGGCACGCGTGCGAGAATCCAGATCGTTGCGGGAGGTTTGGCCACGTTGGCGTCTCGGCCAGCGGGCCGAACGCCGGCACTGCGTCGTGACCTCCTCGGGTCAACCACCGGAGATCGGCTCTAGCAGATGGGCTCGCAGTTCTCGCGGCCTCCCTGTGCTGCCTCGGGCGGGAGCTCGTCCCTGCCGAGCATGGCGAGGACTGGCGCGAGTGTAGTGCTCCACCGCTCCGAGTCGAGCGAGTAGTAGACCCAGTTGCGATCCCGGCGCGTGCACACCATCCCCGCGTTTCGGAGCTTGCCGAGATGATAGGAGATTAGTGGCTGGGAGAGGCCGAGCTGGTCGGTGAGGTCACAGACGCACACCTCTGACTGAGCCATTCGGGTGATGATCTTCAGGCGTGTGGGATCGCCGAGAAACCGGAACAATGCCGATATCTCATCGATCTTGCTGGCGGGGATTGGAGTGGGCGTGCTGATGGTCATGATGGTGTCCCGCACAACGTGTCGCGTCCTTGCCGGTGCGTCAATCTCGCCGCCTTTTCGGAGGGAGGCGCTCATCTCCACGTTCTTGTTGAATGGGTGGGCAGGGTACGCTGCCATAGGTGCAATAGACGCAACAGTCACCGGCGGCAGGTCGCAGCGTCGCTCCACACGCTTCACATCGATAAACAATGTGGCATGAATCATCCGGCATGGTTTCGTGGTGAGCCGCACCACATTCTGGACATGTCAGCGTTACGTCGTACACAATGTTCATCATGCTTGCCCGCGCTCGAATCAGGTGGGGATGCGCGACGAGGCATCCCCACCTGACGAATCGCTACATCGCCGCAGCGCTGATCTTGAGCCCGTCGGCGACGCGCTGGCCGAACTCCTTGTCACACTGGGTGAAGTGCTCGACCATTGTCTCCTGGAGAACCTGATCGCACTGGGAAAGCGCGGACACCAGGTTCAGCACGAGATCGTCGCGCTCCCACTGCTCGATCGTTCGGTAGCGCTCGCCCGCCTGCTGGTAGTTGTTGGTGCGGTCGATCGGCGCCTTCACCAGGTCGCCCTCAACGTGCGGACTGTACAGCTCGTAAGCGTCATCGGCCTCCGACAGCCCGGCGCGGACCGACGGCTCGTAGTTCACCGACTGGTCAGCGCCACGCGTGTCGGCGCCATAGGACATCATGCCGCCTTCCTGATTGGTGCGGGTTTCGACGAGGGGGCGGTTGACCGGCAGCTGCAGGTAGTTTGGACCGATACGGTGCCGCTGGGTGTCGCTGTAGGAGAAGGTGCGACCGACCAGCATCTTGTCGTCGGAGAAGTCGAGCCCGTCCACCAGCACGCCGGTGCCGAAGGCGATCTGCTCGGCCTCGTCGAAGAAGTTCTCAGGATTCCGGTTCAGCGTCATCATGCCGACTGGGCGCAAGGGGAACTGGTCTTCCGGCCAGGTCTTGGTGTCGTCGAGCGGGTCGAAGTCGAGCTCCGGGTGCTCGTCGTCGCTCATGATCTGGACGAAGAGCTCCCACTTCGGGTAGTCGCCACGCTCGATGGCATCGCGGAGGTCCCTGGTGTGGCTGCCGAGATCGTTCGCCTGGATGGCGTTGGCCTGTTCCTGCGTCAGCGACTCGACCCCCTGTTGCGACTTCCAGTGGTACTTGACCAGCACGCCGGCACCCTCGGCATTGACCATCCGGTAGGTGTTGACGCCGAAACCGTCCTGGTGGCGATAGCTCTTCGGGATGCCGCGCGGCGAGAAGACCCACGTGATCATATGCATCGACTCGGGGGAGGCGGCGAAGAAATCGAAGGCGCGGTTGGGGTCCGACGCCTGGTTCGTGACCGGGTCCGGCTTCTGTGAGTGGATGAAGTCGGGGAATTTGATCGCATCGCGAATGAAGAAGATCGGCAAGTTGTTGCCGACGAGGTCCCAGTTGCCATCTTCGGTGCGGAGCTTGACCGCGAAACCACGCGGGTCACGGGTGACTTCCGACGAATCACGGCCACCGGCGACGGTGGAAAAGCGGATGCTGAGCGGCGTCTTCTTGCCCTTTTGCTGAAAGAGCTTCGCGCGGGTGTACGTGCTGGCGGGATCGTCACCGATGGCGCCGTATGCCTCGAACTCACCATGGGCGACAGCGCCACGCGCGTGCACGACGCGCTCCGGCACGCGCTCGCGGTCGAAGTGGCTGATCTTTTCGAGGTATTGGTAGTTTTCGAGCGTGCCCGGCCCGCGGTTGCCGACCGTGCGCATGTCCTGGTTGTTGTGGACCGGGTGTCCCTGACGGGTGGTCAGGACCGGTTTCTGGCTCGTTCCCCTGCCGTCCGTCTTGCCATTGCTGCCGTTACTCATTGCCGTTCTCCTCGTCGTGTCTGGTTGGTGCGGGATCAGACGACCAATGCTACGTGATCACGCCTGCATCGGGACGTGTAATGAACAGGGTATCACCGACGCATCAGCCGAACCGCTCCAGCGCTCGTTCTGTTGATGCCAACCGGTGCAGATGTGCCGCTCGGGCGCTCGCCGTTATCGCTTCTGCCCGAGCTTGCCGTAGCTGACGAGCTCATCCAGCGTCTTGCGGCCAGGTTTCGGACCGGTCGCGCGCGGATCCTTCGAGGTGGTGAACGGGCCGACCACCATCACCGAGTGCAGCACCTGGTCGTCCGGCACGCCGAGCAGCTCTTTCGCCGTGGATTCCTTTTCGCTGAACCAGGCAGTGCCGGCACCGAGCCCGAGCAGCCTGGCGGCGACCATGATGCGCTCGCTGACGCGGCCCTCGTCGTAGGCTTCGTGGACCTCGTTGTCGCCGGGGAAGACCAGGGCGATGGCGAGCGCGCCGTCCGCCACCCAGGTGATGTTCGGGCGCAGCTGGGAGAGGGCGGCAAGGGTCTCCTTGTCCTCGACGACGATGAACCGCCATGGTTGCAAGTTGCGGGAGCTTCCCGTCCAGCGGGCGACTTCGAGGATCTGGTTGAGGTGCTCGTCGCTGACGGAGCCGGGTTCGTACTGGCGGACCTGCCGGACCTTTCGGATCGTTTCAAGGGCATCGGCGGTGCTGGTGATGTCGGCCATGATTTTGTCCTCCTGTGGTGACGTGTGCCGAATAGATCGTGGGTGCATCATAACGCGAGGTGCAGCCAACGCCACCTTTCGCGCGATTTTGTAGGCTCGGGTCCCGTGCCCGAGCATGGATCGATAACCGACAGGTCACCACGAAACTGTGATCGCCGTCATCGAACGATGTCGGGCACAGGACCCGACGCTACGGGATCCGGGTCTACGAATGGTCGCCCGTCCGAGCGTCGAGGAAGCGTTTCAGCAGCAGCGCGGAGTTGTGTTCCGTGTCCTTCGCGGCGTAGACCAGGGTGATCGTTCCGGCGCGGGCGGCGTCGAGCAGGAGAGTCCATGCCCCGGCGTTTGCGTCCAGCTCAGCGGTGTATCGTCGCTGGAACTCCCGCCATTTCGCCACGTCGTGGTCGTACCAGCGCCGCGGCTCCGCGCTCGGTGCGACATCCTTCACCCATTCCTCGATCTGCAGGGCTTCCTTCCTGACCCCGCGCGGCCACAATCGCTCGACGAGGAACCTCCAGCCATCATCGGGAGCGACATCGTCATAGTCGCGTTTGAGGCGAATCATGGATGTTCCCTGATGATGATCGATTTTGGCACACACCGGCTCAGAAGCTCCCGAGCCGGTGTGGTAGCGCTCATCGTGAGATGAATCGTCGCATCATTCCCTTGGTGCCGCACACATTTCGTTCTCGATTGGACGATAAAGAGCTGCGGTTCTGGACGGGCTGTCGGCTGGGCGATCTACCACCGGCTGGTTCAGATCCGGCCCTACCACCAGGAACATCTCGTCGATGAGGTACTGCCCATCGTGCTCCACGAAAGCGACGAAGGCCAGGCTGTCGTCGGTGGTCAGCTCCGTCGGATATCGAAGTGCGGAGGTCGAGATGGTGCCGGTGATGGCGCCGTAGCGCCCGTCCGGTAGCAGGTAGACGTCGGATGGCGCAAAGATCAGGGCGGAATATCGAATGCGGTTGTCGGGGGTGAGCTCCAGGATCGCCTCATCGATGCGCTGATTCACCGGTAGCGGATAGGATGCCATGATCTCGTCGGAGCGCGGCACGCAGCGATAGTCGTGCAGTGCCTCCTGCTGTGCGGATGAGAGATGGTCGTCATCGAGCAGCGTGTAGCGCATGCGGTCGGAGTAGTAGGAGAGCATCTCCGGGGATCGCGGGATGGCGTCACCCGGTGTCAGCGTCGCGCTGGTGAACTCGTCATACTCGCAGCGAAGGTATGCCAGGTAGGTCTCCTGAATGGCGAGCCCCTGCTCGTGGGAGACGGGCCGCGCCGGCGTGTATTCCGGCTCGGGCCAGTCGCTGATCGACCGTTGGGCGAGGTCGTCGTTGCTGATGAACTCGCCGTTCGGCTCGCACGTCTCCGGCACGCGCGGGAACGTCGAGAGGTCGTCCGGATCGTACATCCCCTGGTTCGCAGTCACAACGGGTGAGCGATCATCGGGACCGATGGGTCCCATCTGTCGCATGGCGAGTACTCCGACAAGCGCGATCACGGCAGCGATCAGCAGTCCGGTGGAGAGCAAATGCAGGTGCTGCGTCCAGGCGGGTGGCGTGAAGCCGCGTTTCGACGTGCGGTGTGGCGTTGGCAATGCGCCGCTGGCGGGTAATGTCGCGTTCATGGTGGGTCTCCCTGATTGGCGTTTCGCTCGCGGTGCCATGCCCGCCTGTTCGGCAAGGTCGAAGAAGTGGTCGACGCCGTCGTGCATGGCGGCGTCGAGCTCTCCGGCCCGCGAGCCAGGAGGCGGCGCTCCGGCGAGCGAGTCGAGATAGTCGTTGAGGGCGTCGTGCTGGCCATCGTTGTGGTGGTGGCGGATCATCTTGCTTGCTCCTGTCACCGGTCCGGTCGCCGGAAGCGGCTGTCGTCGGTTGTGTCCGGTGACATCTCGGTCATCAGCTTCCTGATCTTTTCGAAGGCACGATACTGCGCGCTTTTGGCGGCGGCGAGGCCCATGCCGAGCTCGTCGGCGATCTCCTGACCGGTGTGCCCGCGCAGGCGAAGGTGAATGATGTCGCGCTGGTTGCCGGTCAGCTGGTCCACGATGGCGCGAACCTGCTCGCGCGCCTCCCGGATTTCGCTCAGCTCCAGCGGTCCCGGTTGCGGGTCGGCGCGTTCGGCCAGGGCGTCGTCGGATGTGGCCGGACGCTCGCGCCGATAGCTGTCGGCGATGGTGTTCCGGGCGATCTGGAACAGCCAGCCCCGGAACGAGCCGGACCGGTAGGTGGACAAACCCCGCAGGGCGCGGAGGAAGACCTGGCTGGTGACATCCTCGGCCTGATGAGGATCGCCCAGCCGCCGGAAGGCGAAGCCGTAGATCGAGGGACGGTATCGCTCGTAGGGATCGGCGAACGCGGCCGGGTTGGTGCGGGCGTCGGCGACGAGACTGTCGTCGTCGGGCAGTTCCGCATCGGGCGGGTCCGGGGTCCAGGGCATCTTCATTGGTGACCTGGCGCCGGAGCGCGTCGCTGATCGGCAAGCATGACGAATGGCCTCCACAACATGAACGATGGTGGCGCGAGCGCCGCGAATGGTCGGGTGCCGTGATCGATCCTGGCATTCGGGATAACGCGGGTTGGTGGGAAAAGTGTCGCATCGCCGCGGTCATTGCGCGCGGTTCGATGTATCGAAACCAACACACGAGCCGTCATGCCGTAGAGACCAACCTTGTATCGGTCCGGCTTCGGCGGGCACAACACAGGTTGAAGGAGCCAAACCAAAATCAAATACCCGTCATGCTGACCCTGAGCCGAGCCGAAGGGGAAGCATCCCCGCGCTCATCGGCAGCATCGCTGCCGCATGGTCCGCTGCATCATTCCGCCGGGGTTTTGCGCTCCGCGCAACGGCTTCGCCGGGGGATGCTCAATAGACGATCCCGCAGGGATCGAGCGGACGCGGTCCATCGACACGCGGACATGCGTCCGCGGCTCAGCATGACGGGTTACCTTGAGGCGATAATATGGACGGACTACTCAGCTGACGGGTATCTGGTTTTGCCTTTCGTTCTGCCGTGTTTTCCTCGTCGTCAGGGATGCAGATGGTGGGCGCAACAAAAAACGCCGCCGCCGGATGGTGCGTCCGGCGGCGGCGTCTGGGAGTGGTACCGGAACGGTGGGAGAGGGGCAGCACGACCCTCGAAACCCGTCCGGCCGAAAAAAGGGAGATGGTTGTGTTGTGCGGCGGGGAGCGCTCGACCTGAGTCAATGCTGACACGGATCGTGAGGAGGGAAGGCGCTCGCCGCCATCTTGGCATCCGCTAAAGCCGACTAATCAGATCGGAAATATCGGATTGATGCAATGATACCCGCTGGCGAGGTTGATTGCAAGAGGGTAGTCAATATTTGACTAGATTGATTCTACTGAAAGAATTCGGCATTGTCAGCATGCCCCTGAGGCTGTACGAAGCAATGGATGGACGAACAATACTGATGCTGATACAGTACAAGACTACGGGACATGAGAGAATCCAGCTCGCCATGGTGTACCAGAAATGGTACTGTCTGAGCGAAGAGAGAAGACCATGCCGGAATCGGCCAAGCGCATTTCTGTTGTGTTCTTTCGTACCCCTTCTGGGACAGAACCGGTCCGGGAGTGGATTCAATTCCTTGCCACGCGAGGACAGGCGCACGATTGGAGCAGACTTGAGGACACTCGAATGGGGCTGGCCGGTTGGAATGCCAATCTGTCGGCCGCTTGAGAAGGGGCTTTGGGAAGTTCGATCCAATCTCAGTGACGGCAGAATCGGTCGGATGATCTTTTCCATCAAGGAGGGCAAGATGGTGATTCTGCATGGGTTCATCAAGAAGTCACAAAGGACTCCCAGAAGAGATATTGATCTCGCAATCAACCGACGAAAGGACATGAGTCGATGAGTAATCCGCATATGGGATCATCGCTGGAAGATTTCCTGAGAGACGAAGGCATCCTCGAAGAAGTCAACGAGATGGCCGCCCGAGAGGTGATTGCCTGGCAAATACGAACCAAAATGGAGTCCGATCACATCTCCAAGGCGGAGTTGGCGCGGCGCATGGAGACCAGCCGCTCGCAGGTCGACCGGATTCTCGCGGGGAACGATCCCGGCATTCGGCTGGACACCCTCGAACGGGCGGCGAACGCCGTCGGCTGTGTACTGCATGTTGAGCTGACGCATCAGTGACGCGCTCGGCAGATCGATTCACCACACCGGTGGCTGTCCATCTCTTCCTCACGCGGGGCGATGACGTCCTGATGCTGAGTCGCTTCAACACCGGCTACGAGGATGGCAACTACAGTGTGATCGCCGGTCACCTCGATGGCGGAGAGACGATCGTGGCGGCGATGTGCCGCGAGGCGCGGGAGGAAGCCGGCGTTGAGCTTGATCCGGCATCCGTCGAGGTCGTCGGGATGATGCACCGATTGTCGAACGATGAGCGGATCGATTTCTTCCTGGCGACGGATCGCTGGAGCGGCGACGTGCGAAACGTGGAGCCGCACAAATGCGACGAGCTTCGCTGGGTTCCGATCTACCACCTGCCCGATAACACGATTCCCTATGTCACCGTCGCCGTGGAGAACTGGCGCAACGGTGATTGGTTCGGCATGTTTGGGTGGAATGAGGACGCGGAAGGGGCATGGCGAGGGCAGGGGTAGTCGATGCGCCAGGACGCACCTCCACTGATGGTGCGGGCGATCACGCGCTACCGGATGATGAGCATCGATGTGGGGCAGGTGCGGAGCAACGTCGTGGTGGTGCTACCGATTATCAGGGGGCGAACGCGGGAGTGCCCGTATGCGCCAACCACGAGCAGGTCGACGCCTGATGCTTCGACGACCTCCGGAATGACGTGGTCTGGTTCGCCGGGGCGGATCGATTCGGTGACGATGTACCCTGCGTCGCGCAAGCGTGTTGCCGCATGTGCGAGGCGAGTCTGTTCGTTATCGCTGCCATTGCCAACAGTGAGCAGATGGCATTCGGCGCCCGTCAGCAGCGGCTCGTTCAGCAGGAACGTGATCGCCTTTTCGGCCCCGAAGCCACCGTCGTAGGCGACCAGCAATCTCGTGACTGGCCGGAACTGTTGCGCCACGACCAGTACCGGCTTGTGACTGGCGCGAATCACTCGTTCGACATTTCGCCCGAGGTGCAACTCCGCGTGGTCCTCGCTCTCACCGCGCTGGCCAATGATAATCACCGCAGCGTCAACTTCATGCTCGGGCAGGTGGTCGACCAGCTCGCCGTGGACGAGTCGCTGCTTGATATCGCTGATCCCACCCTCGCGGACCTCCGCCGCGGCTTCGTCGAGCAGGTGCCGCCCCGCTTGCTGTTCCAGGCGGTTCCGCTGCTCGTCGAGGGCGATGAGCTCCTTGAGCAACGCCCCTCGCGAGTCGACGCCCAGACGACCGCTCCTGTCGGCGGCGATCTTCGGGTCGGTGGCGTGCCGTTCCAGCACGTGGAGCAACTCGACAGGAACCGACATCTGCGTTGCTGCCCATGCCGCGTGATCGCAAACGCTGACAGCGTAGCGGGAACTGTCGATGCAGGCGAGGATCTTCATCCGGGTCTCCTTTCGGTGTTCGGGCGGGTTAGTGGCCTGGCGCGAGGTCGTAGGACTCGACCTTGTCATGCATGGCGAGCTTGTCGACGATCGTGCTGCTTGCCTCGTTCATGCCGATCACCTCGACATCGGTGGCGTCTCGCCGGAACTTGAGGATCACCTTGTCAAGCGCGGATACCGCCGAGATATCCCAGAAGTGGGCGCGGCTGACATCGATCACAACAGTGTCCAGCGCTTCCCGAAAGTCAAACGCGTCGATGAACTGTTCCGCCGAAGCATAGAACACCTGCCCGGTCACAAGGTAGGTGCGGCGGCGGCCATCATCGGACATCGTCGATGCCACGCCGAAGATCTGCCCGATCTTCCAGGCAAAGAAGATTCCGCTCAGCAGGACACCCGCCAGCACGCCGATGGCAAGATTGTGTGTTGCCACCACCACAGCGACTGTTGCCAGCATCACGACACTGGAGGTGCGGGGATGGGTCTGGAGGTTGCGAAGCGACACCCAGCTGAAGGTTCCAATCGATACCATGATCATTACCGCGACGAGCGCGGGCATGGGAACCCTGCCCACGGCATCACCCAACCCCACGACCAATACCAGCAGGAAGCCGCCGGCCACCAGGGTAGACAGTCGACCACGCCCGCCAGACTTCACATTGATGACCGACTGCCCAATCATGGCGCAGCCCGCCATGCCTCCGAGGAATCCGGTGGCGACATTGGCAATGCCCTGACCCGTGCTTTCGCGGTTCTTGTCGCTGGAGGTGTCGGTGAAATCGTCGATGATCGAGGCGGTCAGGAGTGATTCCAGCAGGCCAACGATGGCGAGGGGCATGGCGTACGGCAGGATGATCAGGAGTGTGTCGAGATTGACGGGGATGTCCGGCAGCAGGAAGACGGGCAACGAGGAGGGAAGCTCGCCCATATCCGACACGGTACGCACATCGAGACCGAAGGCGACGGTGACGACCGTGAGGATCACGATACTGACCAGGGGAGATGGCACGGCGGTCGTGAACCGTGGCAGCAGGTAGATGACGGCCAGCCCAGCGGCGACCATGGGATAGGTGATCCAGTTGACTTTCAGGAGCTCCGGCATCTGGGCGAGGAAGATCAGGATCGCCAGGGCGTTGACGAATCCGGTCATGACGGAATTCGAGACGAAGCGCATCACCCGCCCGAGTCCCAGGAGGCCAGCGGCGATCTGGATGAGCCCGGTCAGGATGGTCGTTGCAAACAGGTACTCGAGTCCGTGATCCTTGACGAGATCGACCATCAGCAGCGCCATCGCACCGGTGGCGGCGGAGATCATGCCGGGCCTGCCTCCGGTGAAGGCGATGATGACGGCGATCGAGAACGATGCGTAAAGCCCAACCTTGGGATCGACTCCGGCAATGATCGAAAAGGCAACCGCCTCCGGAATCAGGGCCAGCGCGACGACGATGCCGGCGAGCACGTCCCCCCGCACATTCCCGAGCCATTCGATGCGCCAGGCACGCAATGTATCCACAATCATTCTTCGAGCAACTCCAAACGCATCCCGGAGGCCGGTTCGCGCGAACCGGCCTCCGGGAATTCTCTTGCTGGCAATTGAGTTCAATTGCATGGGGATGGCGACCCACGCGAGGATCGGCCCGGAGAAGCATACCAGAGGTCGTGGAATTGGGGAACAGGTTGGTCTGCACTTGCTTTTACTCGCCCAGACAGGCTCTCGCTGACCAGCGGGATGAGCGACGATTTCAGAATATGTCGCAGGCGCAGCCCAGCGTCAGCTCACTCACAGGGCTGTAGCGGCATATGACGAGGACGAGGGTGGACGACGCCGGCTGAAGCACGAGTTGAAACCGAAGACATCATTTGCCTGCTATAGCAATTCAGGAGAAGCGTGCCTCCGGTTTGTGACGCAGAAAGGGATGCAGGGAGTGAGAACCGGGGAGCTGTTGGCATCGCACTGAGCTGAAAGGCGCTCGATCATGGTCACGAACGTAACGCCGCAGACAGCACTGCCACCAATTGCTTCGCGTTCCTACCCAGTCAACCCCATGACGCGAAAGACCGCAGCCAGCAGCGTGTCCCGATCAAATGTGCGGCGAAGGAAGACGATGGCTGGCGTCGTGGTTTCAACCGGGAGCGTGCAGATGACGATTACAGGCACCTGATGATGCACCAGATGCCGGGTGAGTCCGATGCTGTCGCCGCTTGCTGAGAGGATATCGAGAATGACCAGCGAGGGAGCGTCCAACTGCATTGCAGCGGGGATCAGTTCTGCATGGTCGGCGGAATGCACTTGAAACCCGAACGGCTGCAGTGCTTCCTTGGCGGCTCGGTGAAGCGCTGGGTTATCGACCACGACGGCAACACATGGTTGAGATCCGGAGCTCGTTTGTCGCAATGTGTCGGTTGTGCGCCAGCAGCCGGCATTAATCTGCGCCGCAATATGGCGAACGCGGTCGCGCTGATCGGTGGAAAGTTGATCGAGCGCGTGCTTGGCCAGGCGCAGCTGGCGGAGCCGCTCGGCATCGTCGGTTGCCGATCCGTAGATGGCGCGTGCCACCAGGCGCATCGGTGTGCTGGTCGCTCCGGCCGCCATCCCCACCGCTGGCGCCAGCACCATCAACTCCTGGCGCAGCGCATCTGCGAGCTCGCCGTCGCGCAATCGACGCAGCGTCCGGCCGCGGAGCAGTTTCCACCGCCGCCATCGCAGCAGGCTAGTGTCATCTTCGTGGTTTGATCTGTGGGGGCCGGCCTGGTCGGGCGCATGGATCATGTCCCCGTTCCTCATTTCTCACGCCCAATAGCACTTCATCACGGACAGCAGCAGACGTCATCATCAGGATTGGCCGTATCAATGCATTGCACGGGTTGAGACAATCACCACTCGGGCGGGGGTTGTGCCGAGGTTCTCCCACTGATGAGGCAGTTCCCCTCGGAAACTAATGGCATCCCCGGTTCCCAGCCCATGCCGCGTGTCATCCAGTGTCAACTCCACCGTTCCCTCGAATACGATCGCGAACTTCTCGCCTTGGTACCCGGCCCGATGTGAACCGCTTCGTCCGCCCGGCTCCAGCGTGAGCATCATGGGTTCCAACACGTTCCCTGGCTGAGCCGAGCCAAGCATCTCCAGATGGGCTTGGGACCAGGAACTGGTGATGTCGGGCCGCTTCGCCAGGCGCACGATGGTTGGCTCGGATTCGCTGGGAGAAAAGAACGCGCTCAGCGTCACGTCCAATGCACCCGCAATCCGTTCCAGAGAGGCGATTGAGGGAGATGCCTGACCGTTCTCCACTTGTGAGATGAAACTGGCCGAGAATCCGGCCTTGGTGGCGAAAGTGCGGACGGAGAGCCGGCGTTCCTCGCGCAGCCTGCGGATGGTAGTGCCGATGCCCTGTTCCTGCTTTGCGGTGTGACTCATGTAGTGGCCCCAGGCTGCACAGTCCGGTGGATTCCTCTTGGAGCCAAAGTGTACAGTATACTTGAACAACTGTCATGTCGTGATGGACGGCGGGCATCAACGTGCGGCGACGTTCAGATCAGAAATGAAAAGGGAGCATGACGCAAGTGACTTCAGATTCGACCAGGCGCGAGGACACAGCGCTCAGGGCGGTACGCGAGGCCCTGACCCGGATGGGCGTGACGCTTGGCGGGCATGAACTTGAGCTCCAAACGTTGGCGTCGGCAGTCTACCAACACGGCGGAACCTATGGGATCGACATCGGCGGCGGCAGCTACCATGCCGAGATTCTTCCGGTGGTGTCGGGGAAAGACACACCTCAGGGTATGGGCGTTGGGTGGACGCCGGCCGTTGCGCTGGCCTTCGCCCTGATTGACGCGCTGGCCGAAGATGCGGACGACGGACAATAGGTGGCAGGTTCGCAGAGCGTTGGCCGCAGGCAGGTGCGCGGGGTTTCGAGCGGAGTTGGTCCGCTGCGCCACACCCATGAAACCCATATGGCCATTGGACTGGTCGACTCGCTGATCGAGCATCGGCACATCGTCGGCGACCGGCTGGCCGCATATTGGGCCGCCAACGATCGAGCAGAGCCGTGGCGAGCTACGGGCCCGGGCCAGCGCAGTTCATCCGTCATCACTGCGATCGCGCTCGCCATTGAACTCGACGAGGATGAGGAAATCATCACGTCCATGGCCGGATTGCTGGTTGGCGCGTATTGGGGTGTGCCGGCATTCCCGAGCGATTGCGGGACGGCGTCGAATTATGTACAGGCGGAATGGCGACCCGCATGCGGATCGGCCTGGAGAAGCATACCAGAGGTCGTGGATTTGGGTAACTGGTTGGATTGCCGATGCACCATGGGGCTGCTGATAGGATTTTAGTATGTCTGTCATTTTGGTAACTGGTCCAATTGCATCTGGCAAGTCTGTGATCGGTAACGCCCTTGCCGACAGATTGAACGCGACGGGACAGACAGCGATATTCATCGACCTGGACGAAGAAGTCTTGAAAATACATGGCTCATTTGATTGGAGTAATGACAGAGACAGAGCCGTGGACTGGCTAAAAGCACGGCAGGTTGCCGCCATAAACGCCAATAAGGCAATTGCCGAAGATCAGAACGTGGTGGTAGCCGGGCCATTTTACCTGCAAGACGAAATCGTGGGTCTCACAAAGCACCTTGATCAAATGGCGCAAGTACTCTTGTATATTCTGGAGGTCCCACTCAAGCTCAGGCTGGAGCACAATCGCAGGCGTGCAAAGGGATCTCCTGACGAACAGGTAATTGAACAGGATGATGCTATAAAATCGTTGCCAATGGCTTACGGAGCTGCCATACAGAACATTGGTAATGAACAGGACACGGTTGAACTGCTGCTGCAAGCAATCAATAGTAGCGAGGGCCGACTATGGCTCAGCCTCCATGCGACGAGCGAGGCCGGTGGCAACGAGACAGGGCGGCAAGCAGCTCTGCAAGTCTCATGTCGGCCATAACGGCGCTTCATGCGTTCGGCGCATGACTGGGCAATCGGGAACTCGACATTGGCGGCAGGTGTGTCGCGGCGTACCATGGCGAAGGTCGTACGGATGAAGCCGAGAACTGCGGTCAACGAAAAGCACCCTCACCGTGAGTTTACACAGTGAGGGCAATAGCTCCGATGGGTTGGACGCTGTGGTCGCTACGCTACTGGTGTGGCAGACGCTGGCGTTCCCATTGCGTCGATCACCATGCGGGTGCCCGTGATGGTGCCCGCATCGATGGGGCTGGTGCTCCCTGCAGGGTCGGTGAGCACGACGTCGAATGTTCCCTCGAGGCCCTTCCCATCTGCAGATAGCGCTGCGTTGCCACGGATGGTGAGGACACCGAGCAGGTTCCCGTTCTCGTCGGTAACGAGCTGGTCGAACGTGAACACCACCGTGCCGTTGCCGGTGCTCGCCCAGACGCCGTGCCCGCCACTGTGATGGATCTGCGTGAATGGCAAGTCCGGCGGCGCCGGGGCGATTGGCGGATCGCTGACGATCATAATATCGGCGGCGGCGAAGGTGATGAGCCCGGGATACGTCGGGCCCAACTGGTTGTCGACGGCGACCTGCCACGTGCCGACGAAGTCCTGCCCATCAACGGTGGGAGATGCGTCCTGGGCGTCGGAGACGAGCGTGCCAGTGACCGAGAGGCCGAGTAGCACGATGATAAGGACCGAAAGCGCGACCGACGCGCAATACCTGATCGTTTTCCTTGTTACCTTGCCCTTCACTTGTGTATTGGAGGCCGTCACCGTTGTGTTCGCGATGCTGCCGTTGCCCATTGTCCGTCTCCTCTCAGGATGCTGTCGTTCGAACCGTCCGACAGCATCCATCCTGAGGGGTGAGAGGCGGCGTGGCATCGGGAGAACTCCCTATTTCAGGCTGGGTGGGTTTGGACGAGGTCATGCTGCATCGCGAACATGGCCGCGCCGGCGCGGGTGGAGACACCGATCTTGGCGTAGATGTGCTGGATGTGATGATCCGCCGTCTTCGGCGAGATGAAGAGCTGCGCCCCGATCTCCTTTTTCGACAGGCCGCGTGCCGCCAATTGCAGCACCTGGACCTCGCGGTCGGTGAGGTCGGCGGGCCAGGCGTGGTGCCTGGGTGAGGACGGATGCCCGGCGACGCTGAGCACGGCCTGCACGATCCTGGGAGCGAGCCGCCCTGCGTCCGCGTCCGCGGTGAGGCGCTCGGCGGCGGCGCCCAGTGAGAGGCCAGGGCGGTACGGGCGGTCCTCGGTCAGCGCCTGGTAGGCATTGGCGGTGGCGAGGACCCTCGCGGCGGTTGAGGTCATCGATCCGGTGAGCTGACGGTGGTATCCCGATCCATCCTGGCGCTCGTGGTGCATGCCCGCCAGCGGTGCGAGCGGCGCAAGCACCTGGGATTGGGACAAGATGCGCTCGCCGTAGTATGGATGCAGCCGCACCTGTTCCCATTCGGTTGTGGTGAGAGGACCGGGCTTGTCCCAGATGCCGTTGGGGATGCCAGTGCGCCCGAGCTCGTGCAGAAGCCCGGCTCGCCGTACTGCGGTGATGTCGGCATCGGAGAGACTGAGGTCGCGTGCGACGGCTTCGGCGAGCCTGGAAACAGCGGTGGAATGGCCATGCATGAAGGGCGATTGCAGGTCGGTCAGGTCGGCGAACGCCCGCGCCAGCTCGTCGACCTGGGTATCGGGGATGCGATGATGGGGCTCGGGCTCGGCGTCGATGACGGCGACGACGGGATCCGAGGCGTCGATTTCGGCCAGCAGCTCGGAACCGTGGAGCGCAAACTCCTCGGCGATGGTGGGGTCGAGCGCGGTGCCCGCGCGTCGCCGGATCGTCTCGATGGCGACGTCCGGACCGCCGAGGCGATGGAACAGCTCGCCCTGGCCCGCGACCTGGGCGAACCGGGAGGCCAGGAAGATCTCTTCCCGGTCGATGCCGTGAGGCTGGCCCTTGCCGTCCCACCGCTCGTAGATGGTGTCCAGGCCACGCTGCACGCCGGGTGACAGACCCATTCGGTCAGCGGTGCGAATCGCGACCTCGCAATTGGATTGAAAGAACTCTCTGAAAAACGACGGTCCCGCTCGCATGGTGCTGACGACCGCGCGAATCCTGGTGGCGGGCGGCGCACCCTTGCCAACGCCGAGCAGCAGGAACGAGAGCATCTCCCGCGGGTTGCCAACATCGACCGTGCCGCCGGCCGCGCGGAAGGCGATATCGTCGCCACCGACCATTGCCGCCGTCTCGTGGGCGTAGGCGTTGCAGCCGATGTGCTGCAGGAGGGTGGTGTAGTAGATCGCGCCGATCTCCGGCTCGTCGATCTCCATCCGACGGGCGAGGCCGGTGGCGAGAAGACAGGATCGGATCGCGGTTTCGGGTGGCTGGCCCAAACCGAGGTCGGTCATCTGGGATAGCGCCGCAAGCAGCTCCGCGAGTCTCAGGTCGGCCATCACGGCCCTCCATGCGTTCGGTGCAGCCGGAAGCTATCAGAACCCGACAGTGGCGACAGGTATGTCGCGGCGTAACGTGGCGAATGCCATATGGGTAGCGACGAGAAATGCCGTCAACGGAAATTGCCCTCACTGTGATTGTACACAGTGAGGGCAATAGCTCGGAGGATGCGCGGAGTGCGACGCGCGCCGCATGATGATATGGGCGAGCATCGCCGGGCCGGACCCGTCGACCGCCTGTCTCAGTCGATACTCAGGGCAAACGACCTGATCGCCTCCGCCAGCGCATCCGGGTGGTCGAAGTACGGAGTATGAGCGCCGGAGAGCTCCTGGAGCGGAGTTCCCAGCTGCGTCGCCGCCCAAGCGGACGAGTCGTGGAACCAGTGGCCCCTATTGTCGATGCCGGCGGCTACGAGCGCGGGCACCGTGCAGGCGGAGAGTGCGTCCGCATCCGGCACGTATTGCATGGTCGCCGGCAGCTCGGTATGGAAGAACACTTCGGCGTTTCCGAGCATCCGCTGCCGCAACTCGGAATCGAGGTTTTCGTCGTTCGCATCGCCGAAGAAGAGGCGGAAGAGCCCCTCCATTGTTCCTCGTGGACCCGTTGTCGCCAATCCGTGCTCGACCATCGCCTGGAATTCGGCTCCGATTTTCGCGCCATTCGCCAGCACCGGAAGCAGCGGCGGCTCGTGAATGAAGGCGCCGCGCAGCGTTTCCGGATGCCGCAACATCATGTTCAGCAGGATAACCGCGCTGGCACTGTTGCCGAACACGACCGCCGGGGCGAGCCCCAGTGCTCCCAGCAGCCCGGCCGCGTCATCGGCCTGCTCGTCAATTGTGGTGCTCGTCCAGCCGTCCGGCCGGGGACTCAGCGAGTTGCCGCGCCGGTGGTAGGTGACGACGGTGAACTCATCCGAAAGCTGCTCGGCGACTTGTTGGAAGGGCGCCGCCGTCCCCGGTCATTCCCATGATGAACAACAGCGGCGGGCCGTTGCCGCGAATCTCGTGATACAGCTCCGCGCCGTTCACTCGAACCGTAGAGGTTGTTACCGTCTCGTTCACGATGTTGCCGTTGCCCATTGTCCGTCCCCTCTCAGGATTCTGTCGTTCGAACCGTCCGGTAGCATCCATGGTGACAGGCGGGCGTGGAGGTCGCATCGGGTGTTCACCCTATTTTCGGGGAGTTGCACTGAAAACAGCCCTGGCTCCTGCGTATGGACGACGTAAGCCGGGCGGACACGAGGTCCGCGCCCTACCGGGGGCGGGTCGTTCTTCGTGGCGCGGCGGAGTGTGACGTTTCCGAAGCTCGACAAATAGGGAGAACTCCCGATGTCGCCCCGGCGTCCGCCTGCCATAGTGGCTGCAATCACTGTCACGAAGGACGGAACGAGAGGAGGCATGGGAATGAGTGGCATCGGAACACACACTTCAATGGAAATGAATCGAAAGGAGATCGAAACGGGGCGGCCGGTAGAGATGGCGCCCGAGATGAGATCGGTGGAGCTTCCCACCGGCGTGACGCTCCAATACGTCGAGCAGGGAGACCCCCTGGGCATTCCCGTGCTGTTCCTGCACGGCCTTGGTGATTCGTGGCACAGCTTCGAGCCGGTGTTGCCATATCTGCCCGAATCCGTCCGCGCCTTCGCCCTGACGCAACGGGGCCATGGTGATTCGAGTCGTCCCGACGTGGGCTATCTTCTCCAGGATTTCGCGGCGGACGTGGCGTCATTCATGGACGCGCTCGAGCTAGAGTCGGCTGTCATTGTCGGCCATTCGCTGGGCAGCGCCATCGCGCAGCGCGTTGCGATAGACCATCCCGAGCGCACCAACGGGCTTGTCCTCGAAGGGTCGTTCCTCAGCCTGGCGAACAACCCGGTCGCCCAGGAGATTTGGGACTCCGTGATATCGACGCTGGAAGATCCGGTTGACCCAAGCTTCGTGCGGGAGTTTCAGGAGAGCACCGTTGTCGGGCCGGTGCCTGACGCGTTCATGGAAACGCTCGTGCGGGAGAGCCTGAAACTCCCGGCGAGGATATGGAAATCGACGGTCGCGGGCGCGTTGCAAGACGACTTTTCGGGAGAGCTTTACAAGATCGAGGCTCCAACCCTGCTTGTCTGGGGCGATCAAGATGAAATGGTGCCTCGACGTGAGCAGGAGGCGCAAACGGCGGTTATCGCGGGCTCGCGGCTGGTGGTGTATCACGCCGCCGGACATTCGGCCCACTGGGAGGAGCCCGATCGCTTTGCGTCGGATCTTGCACGTTTCATCGAATCCTCGAAATTGATCTGAATACCGGGTCCGGGTGAGGGGCTGGTATTCCTGTTTCAGGCTGGATGGGTTTGGACGAGATCGCGTTGCATCGCGAACATGGCCGCGCCGGCGCGGGTGGAGACACCGATCTTCGTGTAGATGTGTTGCACGTGATGATCGGCGGTTTTCGCCGAAATAAAGAGCGCCTCCCCAATTTCCCGGGTCGATTCTCCATGTGCGAGTAGGCGCAACACCTCGACTTCCCGGTCGGTAAGGCCGTGCGGCCGTGTGTGCTTCGGGCGTACGCCCGTGTGGCCCGTGACCCGCAGGACCGCCTCGGCGGCTTCGGGCGCGAGGCGCCCCTGTTCCGCCTCGGCGATGAGCAGGGTAGCCGCGCTATCCGGTGAGTGTGCCGGGCGGTAGGGGCGTTGCTGGGTCATGGCCTGGTACATGTTGGCGGCGGCCAGCACGCGAGCGCTGAGCGGGATCATCGTCGCCGGGCATTGGCGATAATATCCGGACCCGTCCAGGCGCTCATGATGCATGCCCACGAGCGATGCCAGCGCCTCCAGTACCGGCGAGCGTGAGAGGATGCGTTCGGAGTGATAGGGATGAAGCCGCACCCGCTCCCACTCGCTCGAGGTCAGCAGTCCGGCCTTGTCGAGGATGCCATTGGGAATGCCAACGCGGCCGAGATCGTGAAGAAGACCGGCCCGGCGAATGTTGACCACCTCGGCTTCCGGCAGCCCGCATGCCCGCGCCGCTTCGGACGCCAGCCGGGAGACTCCCGTGGAATGGCCATGCGTGAACGGGGATTTCAGGTCCACCATGTCGGCGAATGCTCGCGCCACCTCATCGAGATGCGCGTCAGGCACGTAGTGATGCGGCCTGGGTTCGGCATCGATCACGGCGACCATCGCGTCCGCGGCGTCGATCTCGGCGAGCAGTTCGCGGCCATGACGGAGAAACGCATCGGTGATTGATGGATCCAGACCGGCGGCCGAGCGGTCGCGCGTGGTCTCGATGGCAAGGTCGGCTCCACCGAGCCGGTGGAATATCTCCGCCTGGTTGGCAAGGTGGGCGAACCGGGCCGGCAGGGCGATATCGTCCCGGGCGAGCTTGTGCGGGTTGCCCTTTCCGTCCCAGCGCTCGTAGATCTGGCCAAGGCCGCGCCGGACCGGCGTGCCCATATCGAGCCGGTCGGCGATGTGTACCGCCGCCTCACAGTTGGAGCGGGCCATGGCGGTATTGAACGAGGGCCCCATGCGAACTGCCGCGTACACCGTCCTGGCCCGCTCCAGCGGTCTGGCGTCCTTGTCCAGCTCCAGCAAAAAGAATCGGAGTGCTTCCCGGCGACTGGTGAAATCGACCGTGGCGCCGCCTGCCCGGATGGCGATGTCGTCGCCGCCGAGCAGCGATGCCGTTTCGTGGGCATACGCCGTGCATCCGGCATGCCACAGAAGTGTCGTGTAGTAGATATCGCTGACGTCGCGCTCGTCGATGTTCATACGCCGGGCGAGACCGGTGGCGAGGAGGCAGGAACGGACGGCGGCCTCCGGCGGCTGCGCCATGCCGAGATCGGTGGCCGCGGCAAGATCAGTGACCTGGGAGAGCGTGGCGATCAGGTCTGCCAGTCGCAAGTCGGCCACAACGAACCTCCCGCCGCGAGGTGACGGCGCCTCTATCGGCCAAGACTGACCTCGAACAGGTCGCCCACGCGGACGCTGAAACCGGGCAGGGTATCGCCGCCGTCCAGCTGGGCGTCAGGTCCGAGTTCGCGCGCGCCGTCCTGATCGTGGACCGTTACCGACTGCCGGTCCGGCCAGAGCACCCAGACCTGCTTGGTACCAGCTTCCAGAAATTGATGAACCTTGGCATGAACTTCGCTGGCCTTGTCATCCGGAGAGACGACTTCGATGGCGAGCGTTGGCCAGCCCTCCCAGAAACCTCGTTCGGGAAAGCCGGATTCCGGCATGTCTTCCCGTGCAATGAATGAGACATCAGGGGCGCGGACCTGGTCCGGACCGCGATGCAACACATAACCAACATCACCCGCCGCCACGATACCCAGATGATGGGATTCGACGTAGTCGCCGATGATCCGGGCAACTTTGGCGACGATTATTCCGTGCCACATCGTCGTCGGCGACACGTCGACCACCTCTCCATCGATCAATTCACGTTGCCTGCCCGACGGATTGGGTAATTCCCAAAGCTGTTCGGCGGTGACCAGTTGCCTGACGATCATGTGCGTTCTCCCGTTCTGAGACGTTGAGGAGTAACTGCGATACTACGACTGAGGATTGGCGTCGAACAGGTCGCCAACGCGGACACTGAAGTCGGGCAGTAGCTCTCCACCGTCGAGCTGGGCATCAGGTCCCAGCTCGCGTGTGTCGGCGTTCGGCAGGTAGACCGAGACGGAGCGCCTGTCCGGCCAGAGCACCCAAACCTGCCGCGTGCCCGCACGCAGGAAGTCCTGCACCTTGGCGTGAACCTCGCTGGCCCGGTCATCCGGAGAGACGACTTCGACGGCCAGCGTTGGCGCTCCCTCCGAGAAGCCGCGCCTTTGCGGTCCAGACTCCGGTACGTGGTCCTGTGCGACGAATGAGACGTCGGGCGCGCGCACAAGATCCGGATCGCGGCGAAGCACATAGCCGACATCACCAGCCGTCGTGATTCCCAAGTCGTGGGATTGGACGTGATCGTCGATGAGCTTGGCTATTCTCAGGACGATCACGCCATGCCACTGTGTTACAGGCGACACCTCGACAACCTCCCCATCGACCAGTTCGCGTCGCCTGTCGAGCGGATTGGGCATGTGTTGCAGCTCTTCGGCGGTCACCAGTGGCTTGACGATCATGTGCATTCTCCCGGGACTGACGATCTGTGCGTCATGATACTGCACGCCGGGGCGGTCAACCATCGTTCCTGCCTACGGTCGCTTCGTGTACTCCCGCTCGCCGATGGTGATCAGCTCCGGCTCGCTTTCGGTGGCCGAGCAGCATCCGCCGGTGTTCGCGACGGGCGTGCAACACGCCGATTCGTCCTCGGCGAGGGTCGTTTCGGTGGTGGGGCCACAGCAACCTGACGTGGTTGCGGCAGCGCCATCAGCGGCATCGGGATCGCCGATGCGGTCGGTGGAGCAGACGCCGGTTTCCGGCAGCACCAGCTCGACCTTGCGCGCCGATTCCATGTCCCCGGCGAGGGCGGCGCTGATCGAACGGACCTGCTCGTAGCCGGTCATCATCAGGAAGGTCGGGGCGCGGCCGTAGCTCTTCATGCCAACGATGTACACATCCGGGTCCGGGTGTTTGAGCTCTTCGTAGCCATGCGGCGGCACCGACCCGCAGGAATGGACGTTGGGGTCGATCAACGGCGCCAGTGCGGTGGGCGCTTCGACGGCGGGGTCGAGATCGAGCCGCAGCTCGCGCAGCATGGCGAGATCTGGCCGGAACCCGGTGACGACGATGATCTCATCAACCGCTGGCAGCGCATCATCGCCGTTGTGCGCGGTCACGCCATCGGCACTGCCGGTCAGCCGGGTAACGCGGGTGCCGGTGTGGAGCCGGATCGCGCCGTTGGCGACCATCGAGGCGACGCGCTGGCCAAGGGCGCCACGTTCCGGGAGAGCGTCGTCGACACCGCCGCCGAAGATGTGCTTGCTGGTCGGTCGCCGGATCGCCCACTCGATCGTTGTGGCTGGCGCCTGTTCGCGGAGGGCGACAAGATCCTGCAGAATGTTGAAGGCGGAGTGACCGCTGCCGATCACGAGCACGCGCTTGCCGGCAAAGCGGTCGGATGCTGTGCCGAGGGCGTCGGGGATGCCGGTGGTGATGCGGTCGCTGAACTCGTCTTCACCCAATGCCGGGAGCCCGTTGGCGCCGATCGGGTTGGGGATGGTCCATGTGCCGGAGGCGTCGATGATGGCGCTGGCGCGGTCCGCGACGAGCCGGGTGGGTGTGGCGATGCGCAGGGCGAACGGCTGGCGGGTGCGACCGGCATTGCGCATCAGGTCGGCGCGTTCCCGGGCAACGTCAACAACACGATTGTTGAGTTGGATGTGGGGCGCGATTGCCGGATGGCCAGCCAATGGCGCGAGATAGTCGTTGATGATCTCGTTGCCGGTGGGGTAGCGGGCGGGGTCAGGTTCGGTCCATCTGGTTTCGGCGAGCAGCGACCTGGCGGCGGCATCAACGTTGAAGCGCCACGGGGAAAAGAGCTTGACGTGCCCCCACTGGCGGACGGCATGACCGATCTCATCACCGGCTTCGTAGACGACGAAAGGAATGTCGCGAGTGGCGAGCTGGGCGGCGGCGGCGAGACCGACAGGGCCGGCGCCGATAATGGCGACTGGAAGTGATTGGGTGGACATCTGGTCCTCCTGGGGTGAGCCGGAAGATGGCGATCACCAGGTTCCGAACGCTGCTGAATTCTGCTATATCGAAAATATACGATGGGATGGCGTATGTCAATGGGTGGTCCGCGGTGGGCTTGGGAATCGCTCACGATGTCGTCGGGATATGCCGGGCGGCCAGGCGGGCCTCCAGCGGGTCGATCAGCCGGAACATCAGTGGATTGAGCGTGATCGAAACCAGGGCCGCCGCCAGGATGAGGTTGTATCCTTCGGTTGGCAAAAGTTCCAGTGACATCCCCAGACTGGCGAGGATGAACGAGAACTCTCCTATCTGGGCGAGTGCGGCTCCCGATGTGAGCGCCGTGCGATAGCCACCCCCAAGCACCACGACGATGAAGAAGGCGGCAAGGGTTTTGCCGATCACCACAATCGCCGTCACCATGAGAATGTGGCCGGGAGAGTCGATCAGGAACTGAGGGTCGATGAGCATGCCCACCGAGACGAAAAAAAGCACGGCAAATGTGTCGCGAAGCGGCATGATCCGCTCCCCGGCACGATGCCCGGCATCGGACTGCCCGACCACAAGGCCACCAATGAATGCGCCCAGCGCGAACGACAGGTCGAAGAACTCATAGCCGACATACGCCACGCCCATCGCCGTGGCAATGGTGCTCAGCGTGAAGAGCTCGCTTGACTCCAGTGTCCTGATCCGGGCGAAAACCAACGGCACCAGCCGCGACCCGCCCACCAGCATAATGACGCCAAAGACGACCACTTTTGCCAGCGTCGTCAGCAGGCTTACTCCCAGGTTGTCGGAGCCGGCAGTTCCCTCGATGCCGCCAAGCGATCCGGACAGGATCGGCAGCATGGCCAGGATGACGACGGTGACGAGGTCCTCGACCAGCAGCCAGCCGACGGCGACGCCACCTTCGGTTGTCTTGATGGCATCCCGTTCTTCCAGCGCGCGAAGCAGCACGACCGTGCTGGCCACGGACAGCGCGAGGCCCATGACGAGACCTTCGCCGAAGGACCATCCCCAGAATTGGGTGAGACCGATCGTCAGCAGCGTGGCGGCCGTGATTTGCCCGATGGCGCCGGGCAGGGCGATGCTCCGGACCGCAAGCAGGTCGCCGGGCGAAAAGTGGATGCCGACGCCGAACATGAGCAGGATGACGCCGATCTCGGCGAGTTGCGAAGCGATCTCTCCGTCGGCGACGAACCCTGGCGTGAAGGGCCCGACGGCCATGCCGGCGATGAGGTAGCCAATGATGGGCGGCATGCGCAGGCGGGCGACGAGCAATCCGCCAAACAGCGCGGCGACGAGACCGATGGCGATGGTGGTGATCAGCTCGGTTTCATGAGTCATGCAGTCGTCCTGCCGTTGGGGCGATGCGGCGCGTCGATAAGTTGGCCGGTGTGCGTTCAGCAGGGGAGGTCCATGTCACCATGGACGACAAAACCGCAAGCTGGAATGACAGATGTGAAGTTGAGGGGAGGGAACCTGAGGATGCCTGGAACCCGAAGGTCATCTTTTCAACCCATCTATATCGAAAATAAACGAATCGATGAAGAACGTCAATGAATCCGGGCCAGATTCTGGCAGTTAATGCGCAGATCGGCAAGGTTCTGCCAGGCAGGAGTGATTTTCGGTTGGGGATGTGGGGGAGGAAAATGCACGAGGGAGGTAGCCCAATAAGGAGATTACAGGCAAGCCTGCCATCACGCGGGCGTATTCCCTCGTGCAGGTTAATCCTGCGGCAACGGTGACGAAATGTCAAATCGCTCGAAGGTCAATAATTGTTCAGATTTGCGGGAGGAATCGGTTGCGAGCGTCAACGGTCGCATGCGGAGGCGCGTACACACGAACGCTAGGTACATTGGAGTCGATAAAGAGCGTCTCCATACCCTCAAATCTGAACAGATACTTGATTGGTTCAGCGCAACCTCAATCGGATATTGTCAATCACCGCCTGGTGATCAGCAATCCAGCCGCGTTTCATGTCGATGCGCGAGGACACGTCGTGGATCTTCTCCCGCAGGGAAGCTTCGATCTCGTCCGCTCGACCCCCAGGATTGAGGTTGGCAATAGTCGACTCCCAGCGGTCGATATTCGAGTGGTCGTGGTCGAGTTGTTCCTCAATCTTTCGTATCTGCTCGTGGCGATGGTTCAGCGCAGCTTCCATCTTGGCACGGCCAGCTTCGGCAGCACTATGGAAGACGGCATCGCAAGCAGCCCGGAACCGCAGCCAGAGCTCTTCGGATCGCTCTCGCGGCACGTGCCCGATCTGTTTCCACTCCTGCTGGAGTTCCTTGATGCGATCCTTACCCTGACGCGGCTCGAGAGAGAGTGCACTTTGGGCTTGGCTGATCAAGGCTTCCTTGCGCTGCCAATTGTCCTGTCGCTCCCGATCCTGCTGGGCGAAATGGCTTGCCCGTCGATCAAAGAAATACTGCCGAGTTTGCTGGAAGTCCCTCCACAACTCGTCGTCAGCGCTGGGACCGGCCGATCCTACGTCCTGCCAATCGGCCATCAACTTCTTCATTTCCTGGCCTGTGGCCTGCCAATCAGTCGAAGACGATATGCTCTGTGCTCGCGAGATCAGGCCCTTCTTCTTCCAGTAATTGTTCTTCCACCATTCCTTGCGGTTGGCGTAGAACTTTTGACGCGATCCGTTGAACCATTCCCAGAGCGGGTCTTCCCGATCCTTGCCCGCGTGGCCCGCCGCCTTCCATTGCTCCCACAGCGCCTGCATCTCGCTGCCAGCGGCCTTGTAGTCGGATGAGTTGGCCCAGTGGTCGGCTTGCTTGCAGATCTGTTCTTTCATTTGTGCGTTGTGCGCGTACTGGGACTCTACCTGCTCGTAATGGATCTTGCGTCGTCGGTAGAACTCATCGGCGTACTTGCCGAAGTCCTTCCAGTACTGGTCATCAAGCTCCTTGTCAGCTGGGCCGATATCCAGGAGCTCCTGCCGCAGCTCCTGGAATCGTTGGTGCGTATCCTTCCACTGGTCCGATGATTGCAGCTTGTAGGCCGCGTTGTGGATAGCCTTCTTTCGCCGTTTGCGGTCCTCAACCTGCTCGGCGATCTCCGTCTCAAGAATCTTGAGGCGCTTGATAACACTATGCAGATCGCCCAGTACATTCTGCTCGGGTGCCTCTTGAAGCAGGCGCTTCACCTTGTTCCGCTTGAACACCTTGTGCTCGGCCCGATGGACTTCGGCCTCAACCTCGGAGATGAACGCACTGTACTTTTCAAACCGTTCGATGAAAAAGGCCAGGGATCGCTTGGGATCGCCGCGCACCTCCCCAATCTTGCGTCCACGAAAGAAGCCATCCTTAAGTCGAATGTCCCCGTGGTCATCGACGTAACCCCACTCGGCTCCCGGCAAAAGGAGTCCCGAGGGCGCGTGGGCCCGGTTCCCCCGGATTTCGCCGACCTTGTGTTCGGCCTTGAAAAAGCCACCCGGCCTGACCACCTCGCCGCGTTCGTTGACCCGCAATTTGTCGAGCCGCTGATCGTCACCATTCCTGGCGCTCATCGCACCTACTCCCGGTTTTGTCGTCTGCTGCCGGGCATGCCGGCTTGCATTCGTGGTCACCAAGGCACGCGCCCGTATTTGTGCGCGATCATGGCATCTTCTGTTGAGCCCTCCATAAATCCCAGTATAGTGTGGGACAGTCTCAAAATACACAAGGGCAGAAGGTCGGTAGTTGCCCGATTGGCTCGGGGAGTTCCGCCCGACTGTTCTTCTTCTGCGCGTCTTTGGATTTACCAGGCGCATATACCTAACGCCAATACCGCTGGTAGGCTAGAACGTCAGTGCTAATCTGTTCCCAAGAGGTGCGTGTCGGTGCTGCTGATAGGAGGGCTAATGTCGAGCAGAGTTGACCGCGAACAATGGCGGGATGGGACGTGTGGGTACTGTGGCAGGAAGACTAAGGTCAACAGTGACCACGTGATCGCCAAGGCAATCTGGAATGTACCCGCAGAGCAGCCGATCATAGTTGATGCGTGCGAAGACTGTCACAGCACCAAGAGCGTGTTTGAGGCAGGCCTGCGCGATTTCCTTGTCCTCGATGAAGACGGTCGTCAGCGTGCGTCAGATAGGCAGCTCGAAAAGTCGGGTCGGTCTATGGGGCGAGCCGGTTCGCCATTCTTGCCCCTGCTTTCTGAGGCGCTGGTTCGACCGGGCGGCAAGGACTCCGTGGATGTGGATTTCACGCACATCAACTTGGCGATCCACTGGATTATCCGTGGACTGTATAGACAGGTGACCGGCCACATACTACCCGAAGACACCCCGCTGTTCGCGCAATACTTTCCCAATCAGCACCTCGGACCGGTACTCGAGTTCTTCGACTACGAGTCGCATGTCCAATCAGGGAGCCTAGGACAAGGCACAACGTGGTGGAAGGTAATGCTGCCAGATCAAGGTGACGACACCGATGATACGTCTTACTGGTTCATCAGTTTCTGGGATAACGTTCATTTCCTTGTTCTTGCGGGTTCCGAAGCAAGCGATCACGCGGCTTCGCTGGAGCAGGCTGCGCTCGCGCGGGTAACCTCGATCGGAAACGTCTACCGAATCAAGGATTGAGATTCGTCCTAGGGAGTTAGGCGGGAGGCGCCTACCTTCACTGTGATTCTTGAATCACCAAAAATAGTCCGATGCCACGGAATTTGAACAGCTCCTGAAGGCCGGTAGGAACGGCGCCACTGGTGGTCAGGTGGCGGCGGCCACGGCCGAGCGCGCGAGATGGCCGCTCAGCCACTCCATCGTCTGTTCGTCAACGCAGTAGCAGGTGGCGGGACCCTCGATGTTCCCGACGACGACACCGGCTTCCTTGAGCCGCCGAAGATGCTCGGAGATGGTCGACTGGGACAATGGCAGGGCATCGACCAGCGAGCCAGTCTGGCAAACGCCTCGTCGTCGCAGCTCCTTGACGATAAGCACGCGGGCTGGGTTGCCGAGGGCGCGGAGCATGGCGACAAGGCGCTGGTCGTCGGGTTCGAGGTGGAGATCTTTCATTGAGCTGCCGTTTCCTGCCAAAAGAATGTCACTGGTGCGGAACAACGCGTAGTGTCAGGATACCCGGAATCTCCGTTTCAAGGCGGCGGAAGGTTGCACCGGTATCGTCGCTGAGCAGGACTATGCCGTTGTGGAGCGCCGCGATGAGGCCGTTCGGCCAGCCAGGCAGGGTCGCCAGCGTGTAGGGCATGTCCGGGCTCGGATAGCGCAGCAGGGCGTTTTTGTCATCAGGGTTTGCGCCGATCGGTTCCCACGTGTTGCTGTTGCTGGTGCGGAACAGGGCGGCCTGGGCGTCGCCTTCGCCGCGATGGGCATAGCGGGCGCTGGTGCTGGCGGAGACGTACCAGAGGTCGGGATCGACTGGATCGACGGCCACCGACCAGGCGTAGTGCCGGTCCATGCCATCGTCGGCCGCCTGCCAGGTGGTGCCGCGATCGAGCGACAGCGCCACGCCGCCGCCCGCCGCTTCGTACAGGCGATCCGGTGCGCTGCTCGGGATCGCGAGGCTGTGGCAGTCGAACTGCGATTGCGGCTTGCGATCCTCCCAGTGATAGCCGCCGTCGGTGGAGCGCATCACGCCGCCGAGCTCAACGCCGACGAACAGCAGGTCGGCGTCGTCGGGATGCGGTGTGATCCAGCGGGTGTGATGCGTCCACGGTCTGGGCGGGAACGACCACGTGCGTGAGCTGGGCAGCTTCGGCAGCGCGGGAAAATGCTCCCAGCTTGTGCCGTTGTCTTCCGAACGATAGAGGTTGGCGGGTTCGGTGCCGGTGTAGATGGCGCTGCCGAAGACATTGCGCCGGGCCGGGCTCATGGCAACGGCGGAGACATGGGTGGAGTGGATGCCGTGCCCGATGTACGACCAGTGTTCGCCGCCGTCAGTGGTGAGCCACGCGCCGCGGTCGAAGGTGCCGGCGACGATGCGGTTCGGGTTGAGGGGATCGATCGCCACGCTGGAGCTGGTTGGCTCGGTCAGCGTGCGGGTGACCCGCTCGGAGCCGTCGGCGCTGACATCGATGATGCTGACGTTGTCCTGACAGGCGGCGACGAGCCGGAATGGGGGATGCGTGGGCATGGTGAGCGCCTTTCGAGGTTAATCACACGATTACTGTTGTCCCAGTGTAGTAGCGGATTGTCACGAAACGGCGTCAGGTTATGGCGCGATGCACTCGGCGGTTTGTGCGTTGAAGGCACGCTGCATCGCAACCATCTCTGCGATCTCGCCGAGCATCCTGTTGGCGCGGCGGAGCGTTTTCTCGTCGGTGATCGCGCCGGTGCTGGCATCGAGGCAGTCGCGCGAGACAGTGACGACCGTAGGCGCGGTGATACCCCGCATGGTACGGACGACCGTTTGCAGCGTGTTGACGACATTGATCGCGGTAGGACCGCCATAGGCGGCGATCCCGACCGGGCGCTGATTGAAGTAGGCGTCATCCTGCCCGTGGGTGACATGCAGGGAATCGAGAGCGTTCTTGATCGCGCCGGACATCGAGCCGTGATAGGTCGGGGAGCAGATCAGGTAGGCGTCAGCGGTACGCACCTGCTCGACCAACTCTTGCAGCGATTCCGGTTGGTGGGCGAGCGGTGTGTCGTCGTTGTAGATCGGCAGGTCGAGGTCATGGATCGTCACGATCTCCGGCGTGATGCCGTGATCGAGGGCGACGGAGAGGATCGCCTCCATTGCGATGCGGGTGCGGGACGCTTCGCGAGCGCTGCCGCCGATGGCGAGCAGGCGAATGGGGTCGTGATGCGGTGCGTCGAGCGTCATGTCGGCAGGATCCCTCCGGGAACGAGAAATTGGGCGAAGATGGTGTGGCCGGAGGAGCGCCGGCCCGCCACCGTTGCAAATCACTTCCCAAAGTATAGCAATGAATTGTCGCAGGGCGGTCCCGTGCGCAGGGGATATTCTGGTCAGGCAGCGGTCAGAACTTCGGTTGCTCGGTGGCTTCGACGGGGTCCGCGCCCCGGAGAAAGTCGAAGTCGCAGCCTTGGGGCGCCTGGTTGACGTGCTCCAGGTAGAGGCGGCTGTATCCCCGGCTGAAGGGCAGTGGCGGCGCCTGCCAGGAGGACCGGCGACGCGACAGCTCGGCGTCATCGACATGGAGATGGATGCGCCGCGCGGGCACGTCCAGCTCGATTTCATCTCCGTCGCGCACCAGCGCCAGCGGACCGCCAATGGCGCTTTCGGGGGCGACGTGCAGGACGATCGTGCCGAACGCCGTGCCGCTCATGCGGGCATCGGAAATCCGGACCATGTCGCGTACGCCCTGCTTCAACAGCTTGCCAGGGATCGGGAAGTTGCCCACCTCTGGCATACCGGGACCACCAACGGGACCAGCGTTCTGGAGCACCAGGACATCGCCCTCAGTGACATCGAGGTCGGGTGAATCGATGCGGGCGCGCAGGTCGTCCATGTTGCGGAAGACCACCGCGCGGCCGCGGTGTTGCAGGAGACCCGGCGTCGCCGCCGCATGCTTGATCACCGCGCCGTCAGGGGCAAGGTTGCCCCACAGCACCGCGGTGCCGCCCTCGGGATGCATCGGGTTGTCCAGTGAGCGGATGATGTCCGGGTCGTGGATCTCGGCCCCGGCGACGTTCTTGGCGACCGTGCGTCCGGTCACGGTCATCGCGTCGCCGTGCAGGAGCGGCAGCAACTGGTTCAGGACGGCGGGGATGCCACCGGCGTAGAAGAGGTCCTCCATCTGGTACGTCCCGGCGGGCCGCATGTTGGCGATGATCGGCGTGCGCCGGCTGATGTCATCGAAAAGGGATAGGGGCAGGTCGATGCCGAGGCGGCCCGCGATCGCGGGGAGGTGGACGATGGCGTTCGTGCTGCCGCCCAGGGCGCTGAAGAGCGTGATCGCGTTCTCGAAGGCTTCCCGGGTGAGGATCGACGACGGTCGCACCCCGTTGCGCACGAGGTCCACGATCTGCCTGCCGGCCGCCGCGGCGAGGCGCTGGCGGCGAGCGTCTGGCGCGGGGATGGCGCCGTTCCCGGGCATCGCGATGCCCAGAGCCTCGACGAGCGAGTTCATGGTTGAGGCAGTGCCCATTACCATGCAGTGCCCGGCGCTGCGGACGATACCGTCCTCGATCTCCTTGTAGGTCTCGTCGTCGAGCGTTCCTGCCCGGTGCTCGGCCGTCAGGCGGCGGCAGTCGGTGCAGGCCCCGAGGACCTGGCCCCGAAAATGGCCGTTCAACATCGGGCCACCGCTGACGACGATCGTGGGCAGGTCGGTGCTGGCGGCGCCCATCAGCGCGGCTGGGGTCGTCTTGTCGCAGTTGACGAGCAGGATGACGCCGTCGATGGGTTGGGCGCGGATCATCTCCTCGGTATCCATCGCCGCCAGATTGCGGTAGAGCATTGATGTTGGGCTGAGGAATATCTCGCCGAGGGAGATCGTCGGAAACTCCAGCGGGAAGCCGCCCGCCTGCCAGACGCCGCGCTTGACGGCTTCCGCGAGCTCGTCCAGGTTGGCATTGCAGTTGTTGAGCTCGCTGGCGGTATTGCAGATGCCGATCACCGGCCGGCCCATGTCGGTATCGTCGTAGCCCATCGCCCTGGTGAAGGCGCGGTGCGTGAACCCCGCGACGCCGCTTTCGCCGTAGAAGGTGCCGCTCCGGCTCCGTGATGCCTTGCCTGCCATGGGGCCTCCTGTGCTGGATCTGCCGGGTGATACATGCCGGGAACACAGTGGCACACCGCCGGTGGCCCGTCCATAGGCTGTCTGGGAACGAGCGCGGACAGTCCCTATGAACTGATCGGAATGGAGTTGCCCGACCAGTTACTGACGGCGTCCATCAGCTCGACGCAGTTGCCGTCAGGGTCGTCGATGTAGACCGAGCGGTTGCCGTTGTCGAAATCGACGCGGGTGACTGGCTGGCCCGTCGCTTCGAGGCGCTGTTGCCAGTCATCGATCGAGCCGTGCGGGATGCGGAGCGCGAAGTGAACGTGGGCGCCGCCGCGACCGTGATGGATCGCCTGGTCACCGCCGGTATCCGGCGTCCATAGGCCGAGCGCGACACCGTCGCCCGTATCGAACCAGACAGCGTTGCGGTCGCCACTCCAGCGATCGATCTCTGGGAGGCCGAGCAGCCCGGTGTAGAAGCGGGTGGCGGCTTCGAGGTCGTGGACCTCAAGCACGAGCTCGTGCATGCCGGTTGGTGCGGGATTGGTCATGGCGTGATCCTTGTCGAGGAGTGCGCGTGCCGGCTCGGACGTCCAGGCGATGGTATCAGGACGAGCACGCTCCACGAAAGGGCCAGCAGTGATTCCGCGCACGCTTTTTGTGCGCCAGTACGCGTGGTATGATGCGAAAAAGGACCAATTGCCCGAGGTGGATGTATCGCCGGGAGGACTCCTTCATGGTGCATGCCGCTCAATCAGACACGATGGCGCCTGGACGGATGGTGTTGCCGGCACTCTGTCTGGGCTCGTTCATCACGACACTCAACTTCGTGGCGCCAGCGCCCTTTCTTCCCGCCATGTCCCGGGATCTGGATGTCAGCGTTGCGCTCCTGGGGCAGATCACCGCGGCGATGATGATCCTGAGCGCGGTGCTGGCGCTGGTGGTTGGTCCGGTTGCCGATCGCTACGGATCGCGGCGGTTCATCCTGATCGGACTGATCGCTACGGTCGTGAGCCTCTTCGACTTCGCGCTCGCGCCGGTGTTTTCCCTGCTCTTCATCGCGAGCATTGCGGGCAGCATCGCCGAAGCGACCGTTCCCGGGCTCTCGCTGGCGATTGCCGGAACCCGATTCCACGGCCCGGCCGCCCGGCGGGCGATCGGATGGACGGTAGGGGCGCTGGCGGGCGCCCCGATCATTGGTGTGCCGATCCTCACCACGGTGGGTGACCTGGCGGGGTGGCGCTCCGCCTTCCTGGTCTCCGGCATCGCGGCCATCGTGGTGGCGGTGCTGGTGGCCGCCTGGCTGCCAGAGGATCCAAAATCCGCCGGAGATCCGCTCCGGTGGCAAGGCATCTTCAATGCCTACCGGCCACTCGTGCACGATGCTGGCATGCGGCGGCTTTTCGCCTGCACCTTCGCGCGGTCGCTGTGCTGGCTGGGCTTGCTCACCTATCTCGGCGCCATGCTTGAAGACCAATACGACATGGGGACAGGCGAGATAGGCCTGGTGTACATGCTGGGCGGCGCCGGCTACTTCGCCGGCAGTCTTGTGGCGGGAGGCCCGCTCGCCCGACTGCCTGCGCGACCGCTGGTCGCGGCCAGCAACGTCGTGATGGCGCTGCTGCTGCTGGTTATCTTCGCCTCAGTTGCGAGCACACCCGCGGCGATCGGGATGTTGCCGTTGGCCGCCTTCGCGGCGGCGATCGGCTGGGTGGGGCTTGCCGCCCTGCTCACCGGAGAGACGCCCGCCGGGGCGGGCACCACCATGGTGTTCAACAGCTCCCTTTTTAACCTCGGAGCGGCGGCTGGCGCGGGGTTCGGTGGCTTCCTGCTCGCCGTCGGCGACTTCGAG
>Ga0209176_10000018_pt1 | contig 50992 bp, 47 predicted proteins | sample NGEPer11B_FD_184511 | JGI IMG/M metagenome (GOLD analysis project Ga0209176, IMG submission 184511) | Arctic peat soil microbial communities from the Barrow Environmental Observatory site, Barrow, Alaska, USA - NGEE Permafrost305-11B... | ecosystem: Environmental > Terrestrial > Soil > Wetlands...
CCACTGGGCCCGCGACGTGCTGATGGCGCACGCCACGGTCAAGTCGTGGAACGATCCGGTAATTGCCGAGATCGCGGGTCGTTTTCCCGGCCTGGCGCCGTACGGGGACGGATCGCTGTTCGAAGGGCTGATCACGTCGATCGTGGGCCAGAGCATCTCGGTGGCGTCTGCCGCCGTCACCCAACGCCGGCTCGCGTTCCTGTTCGACGAGGGTGTGACATTGCACGGCCGCTTGTTCGCTCCACTCCCGACTGCGCAGATGTTGGCAGACGCGCCGGTCGAGCTGATCCGATCATCCGGGGTCACGATGCGCCGGGCCGAGGCCCTCAAGAAAATCGGCGGGCTGGCGGCGGATGGACAGTTTCCCACCGACGTCGCCGCGCGTCAGGATCCCGACTTCGTCGTATCGGAGCTGCTGAGTCTTCCACAGGTCGGGAAGTGGACGGCCGCATCGGCGGTGCATTGGGGCGTTGGCGCGCCCGACGCATGGCCACCCGGCGATGTCGCCCTGCTTCGCGCGGTTCGGTTCGCATTCGACGACGATGGCCTGACCATGAGCGATATTGACCGCATGTCAGAGAAGTGGCGCCCGTTTCGCGGCGTGGCGGCGAGATTGTTGTGGACCAACTTGTTTGAAACCAGGACATGACATGGTGCTGATTGACTGAAAATCCCGGCACCGATGTTGCGCCTCCTTCAATCGGACGAACAGGTTCGAAAGGAGGAACCCAATGGCAAAGATCGATCGCCGGGAAGACAACAACCCAGAACGCGGCGAGCATGAGTACGGAGATGTCGCGTTTGCCGATCCCGTGAACAACAAGTATCCGATCGACAACCCGGACCACATTCGCGCGGCTTGGAGTTATATCAACCACGAGGACAATGCCGCCAAATACGAGAAGGATGAGGTCAAAAAGATCAAGGACCGGATCATGAGCGCCGCGAAGGAGCACGATGTCGAGATCGACCCGGACACGGTGGACTGACCAACGGTCACCCTGAGCGCACTGTACGGGTGACCGTTGGTGTGAGGCACCAGACGGTGGGTGTGGCAGTCAGCGTAGCTTGTCGTCCCGTGATGCCTTGAGCCGCTCCACCACCTTGCGGACCTTCTGGGACTGCTTGCGATCGACCACCAGCAGCGCGTCCTCGGTGTCGACGACGATGATGTTATCGAGACCGACCATTGCCACCATCCTGCCGGTTTCCGACCAGATCACGCTGTTCGTGGTTTCGATTTTCAGCAGGTTGCCACGCACCGAGTTTCCCAGGGCGTCCTGCTCGATCAGCTCACCAAGCCCGTTCCAGTCGCCGACATCGGACCAGCCGATTTCGGCCGGCACGACGGCAACGCGACGCGCGTGTTCCATGACGCCGTGATCGATCGTGATGGACGGCAGGGTCGACCAGATTCGGGCTGTGACACTCTCCAGATCGCGGGATTCCCAGGCATCGGCAATCGAGCAGACGCCGTCGTGAATCTCTGGTTGCAGTCGTTGCGGCTCTGCCTTGAGCGAGCGCACCTGCCAGATGAACATGGCCGCGTTCCAGCGGGCGACGATGTAGAGTTTGATAATGCCGCTGGCACAGGTTCCTCCAGGGTTACGTTCGGAATGCTGGAGTCATGGTACCGCGACAACTGACGTTGACAGGGCAATGAGCGCAGCCATGACTGGCCATGCGGAAGTGGGGAACTGATGGCGGCAATGACAGATGGTGGTGTCTCGATTGTGCGTCCCGAGCTGGACGAGAAGCCCTGGGGCGGGCGAGAGCTGGAGAACTACGGACTGACGCTCCCCGCTGATGCGCGGATTGGTGAGGCGCTGGTGACGGCAAATAGCGTGCGCGTTTCCACGGGAGCCGGGCGAGGGCGGACACTGGGCGAGCTTGTGGCGGATGATCCCGGCACGGCGCTCGGCCCGGTTGCGGGTTCCGCGGTGGGTGGCCGCCCGCTGTTCCCCATGCTGGTGAAACTGATCGACGCTCAGGAGAACCTTTCCATCCAGGTGCATCCGGATGACGCCATGGCCGCCGTGTTTGACCGGCTGGGGAAGACCGAGGCCTGGCATGTGCTGTCGGCGAAACCGGGATCATTTCTCTATGCGGGGCTGCAAGGCGGTGTGTCGAGCGAGACGCTTGTGACGACGGCGGCAAGGATGAATGGCTCGTCGGCCGATTTGCTGCGGAGGATTCCAGCCAAACCAGGCGCCACGATCCTGTTGCCCGCCGGCACGGTGCATGCTCTGGGTGCGGGTGTGGTGGTTTATGAAATCCAGCAACCGTCGGATATTACCTACCGGCTGGACGACTGGGGTCGCGTCGGTCCGGATGGCGCGCCTCGTGAGATGCATCAGGACGCTGGCGTGGCGGCCATGCGGGCTGAGCTTCGACCTGAGCTGATACCACCGGTGGCGCTCCCCGCAAATGAGGGTCGTCGCCACCTGCTGGCAATGTGCGCAAAATTCGCGCTTGAACGTATTGCGTTGCCGGGAGGAGGCCGCTGTCCCGTCGAGACCCTGGACGGGCCTCAGGTCGTGACCGTGATAGGCGGCGCCGCGCGGCTGGGCGAACGTCTGCTCACGGTTGGGCAGTCGGCGGTGGTGTGGCCCGGAGCCGTGGATTTGACACTTGAAGCGACAGCGCCGATCGTGGTCCTGCGGGGATGGGTGCCGGATATCGGGGTCGAATTTGAGAGAATAGCATCCTTGCCGGGGGTCGATCCAAACGCGCTTGGCCTGCTGAGCGGTTCGCTTCCCGATATGCGAGAGACGCTGGATGCACATGGAAGGACATCGGTTTGACAACCATGCGGGAGCGGTACCAGGGAACATTGCTCGGTCTGGCATCCGCCGACGCGCTCGGCGGCGCGGTGGAGTTCATGCCGCGTGCCGCGCTCGAGCGTGATTATCCGGAGGGTGTACGGGAGATTGCCGGCGGAGGTCCGCACGGGTTGCGAATCGGAGAGACCACCGATGACACCGCGATGGCACTGGCGATCGCGCGAGCCTGTGGACCAAACGGGATTGATCTCGATGGCGTGGCCGCGAACTTCCTCGCCTGGTTCGAATCCAACCCAAAGGACATTGGCATCACCACCAGCCGGGCATTGTCGAAACTGGCCGGCGGCGTGCCCTGGCGTGAAATCGGCACGTTGATGATGGACGAAACGCCCGGCAAGCTCGCCGGGAACGGCGCCGTCATGCGCGCGGCTCCCGTGGCGCTGCGTTTCCGGCATGACCGTGAGATGCTCCGGAAAGTCAGTATCGACACCGCGCGAATGACCCATCCTGACCCGATGGCAACCTGGGGCGCGGTCGCGCTGAATCAGGCAATTGCCCATCTGCTTGACGCAGGCGAGATCGCCACCGTGATCGACGCCGCGGTCTCCGATATCGAAAACAGTGAGGTCGTCGACGCGATCCAGGACTCGGTGGATCGTGACTATGACGATGTCGATTCCGGTGGATTTGTGCTCAGCACGTTGGGGGCGGCGTTTTGGTGCCTGGCACATTGCGACAGCGCCGAGCATGCGGTCGTCACGGCGGTCAGCATGGGCGAGGACACAGACACAACCGGCTCGGTCACCGGAGCGCTGGCCGGCGCGTATTATGGACGGGATGCATTCCCCGATCGTTGGCTGTCCGTGCTCGAGCCGCGCAAGGAGCTCGAGGCACTGGCGCTGAACCTACATTCCTGGAGTGAGCTCGAAGAGGCGAAGGTGGAATGACCCTTCAGCGATTGCCCGTCATGCATCGTCCTCGGTATTGACCGGAGCCTCCTCAGCTTTTGCGTTGACCGCTGGTGACGCCAGGCGCAGGTAGCGGTTGACGCTGGCACGATTGCGAGGGTCGTCGGCGAGGCCAAGCAAGGCAAGGAGCTGTTGCTGCCCGGCGCCTTCGCGGGCACGATCCACGGCGAAGGTATGGCGCAGCACGATCGGCGAGACCTCTTTTTCGATGCCGGCGACTCGCCTTATGCGCTCCACCATCCCGTTGACCGCCTGCGGTCCAACCGGAAAGAGGTTGCCGCCAGGATCCCGGGCTTCGAGAAACGCATCATAGATGTTGGCGAACTGTTCCGTGGTGACCAGATGGCGTTCCTTGCCGTGTTTGGAAGCTTCCGCATAAAAGATATAGACCGTTGGCGCTGGCTCCGTGGTGCGATCGACATGGTCGCGCTCCAGCGCGAGCAGCTCCGCCCGTGTCAGGCCAAGGCGAAGCATCAGCCAGGTTGCCGGGAGGCTCCAGGGTTCGTCACTGGCGGCGGCGGCGAGAAGCTGCTCCTGTTCGTCGGAGAACAATGGTACTGGCGAGCGGAGCTGGATGCCGTGCGGGTAGTAGCCATCGGAGGGATCCTCGTTGAGGACGCGCGCCGAATGCACGAGGAAGTCGAAAAAGCGCCGCACCGAAGTGAGGCGTCGCTTGCGGGTGGTGCGGTTGTTGGCATCGCCGAGGAAGCGGGCAATATCGCGCCGGGAGACCGCGGAGATCGATTTTGATCCAATCAGGTGCTCGAGCACCGCAAGGTCGTTGCAATAGGCGCTGATGGTGTTCCTGGGACGGCGCGCCTGTTCCAGCTCTCGCCGGTACCAGGAACGGGCGAGGGTAAGGCTGGATGTCGCGATCAGCGGAGGTAACCCGCTCAGGGCCGCGGTGAATTCGCCGGTCGGCAACTCGGCAAACAATGACAGCTGGTCGGGGTGATCCGGGCGAAGCCGCTGCTCGAGCTCCCGCAGTGAGGCCGATTCCGGCGCCTCGTCGCGCTCCTCCTGAGTGACGCCGTCCTTGCCGGCAAACCGGCTAGTCGGCCTGGTGGGATCATCATCCCGGCGGGAAGTGGAGTCGTTCACACGTCCGCTCCTTGAACTGGAGGTTGCCACACAGGAAGAAGGCAACATAAAGGCAACCCGACTCCGGTCAGCCTAGGTCGACGCAAACGCGGCTGTCAAGGCGCCGGGCGCACGCACTCAACATAGGAACGTATACGAACGTATATTGACCAGCATTCCTTATGCTGATATCGTCATGACATCATGCAGCAGGCGGGACCTCGCCGAGCGGTGTCCCGCGACCGTTGGGCGTGGCCGAGCCCCGGCATCATCCATTAGCTGACTGTCAACAGGGAGTATCTCACCAATGGGCGAACTTATCGTCGGGCGACCGGCGCTACAGGTAAACACCGCGGTGTCAGTGCCGCTGGACATGGTATCTGTGATGTCGTTGTTGTACCGCGCGGTGCCTGGCAGTGGCCTCGACCCCTGGCTGGTATCGACCCGGCGGGAAATGCCCGGTCAGCTCCAGCACGACCTCGACCTGCTACACGGATTCTCGGGTCGGCTGCTCTATTACATGGAGGAGCCTGTCATGCGGTTTGAGCCGATGCGTGACGACCGGATTGACGCGACGATCGAGGAGTTGATCGGCTTTCTCGACGCGTTGCCAGCCATCGACTATCGCGCCATGATCGAGCGGGCCCTGGCGCGGGTTCACCAGGATCTGGGTACAGGGCTTGTTGCACCATCCGACGACAACGAGACGACCTGGCGACGATACATCGAGCCCGGTCTCACCACGGCGAGCGGCGAAGAGGTGTTCCAGCTGATCCTCGATTCGGATCAACTCAAGCAGCGCACCATCCGATTGATCCGTGGTGTCTGGGATGTCGCCTATTGCGAGGAATTCGAGCGTCTGCGACCTCGTATGCAGGAGGCTGGGCGCTTGGCGCATTCGTCCGCCGGCAAAGGGTTGACGACGGCGTTTGGCGAGCTGACCGGCAACCGCGTACCTTCGACGCTTGCCGCTGGTCTGAGCAAGGCTGCTCGGGTGACCTTTGTGCCGTCCATGCATCTCGGCTCGTTCATGAGTTTTGTGATCTACCCTCCCGACGTCATCATTTTCTTCAGTGCTGAAACCATCCTCTCCGGTAATGTGGAGTCCATGCCGGCGCCGTCCGAGATATCCACGAACGGTGACTACGATGTTGCGGGCAACGATGAGCTTGAGGGGACCGATCTGCTCGAAAGCCTGCGGGCGCTGGGCGACGCGAACCGGCTTCGCATCCTGGATTTGCTCGGTTCGGGAGAGCTGTACGCGCAGGAAATCGTCGGGCGACTCGGCATAGCCCAATCCGCCGTGTCACGCCATCTTTCCCAGCTGGAGCGATCCGGATTGGTGGTTGTCAATCCGCGTGGCGGCATGAAATATTACGCCATCGATTCGGGGCGTCTTGCGGCGGTGGCAGAGACCTTGCGTAGCAGGGCCCTAGAATCAGCAATGGCCGCGGGAACAATCGTGGCGAACTGATCAAAAGTGCCAGTCAATCACCAACTGGCCATATACGGGACTGGACAACTCGATATCGCGATGATAAGATATCTTCAGACGAGTGAAAAAAAGACTCGCGCACGGCGCGGAAAAGCCGCACCGACTGAACTTTGACAATTCACAACATTTTGGGGAAGCCCTTAACGGGTTCAATCCTTCCGGAACGTGGTGTCACAGCAGCAGGCATCTTTTCAAAACCACCGCGGACCGCAGATTCCTTTGCCGCCTCGGGCGACGTTAGCCAGTCGCCTGGCTTGAAAATCCTCTATATCCCTCATCAAGTATGCTGATGTCTGAAGGAAATCGGATGATGTCGGTATCACTTCTAAACTTCCCCTCCGAAGCTTGATTTCTCGGTCGCAATCGAGCTGGTATTCCCCGGCTGCGACCGAAATGAATACGAAACGTCCGGCGCCATCAAGGCGCCGGACGTTTTTGTGCAGTGATATTCAGCTGGGTGAAGCGCGCCACCAGCACGATGCGGGGTTATCACCATTTGGTGATAACCCCGCATCGTGCTGGGCGCAATGTTGGCGGCTCTTCCGGGGACATGCGATATCCGGTTGATTCCCAGGTGAGTGGCGCCGCTGGCAATGGGCGGGCATCCTGTCGTCTCGAGTCCCGTGCCGGGATCGTGGCCCCGCGGCAGACTACGCTGCCCATTTGCCGGCGGTTCATCCGGATCCGGATCAGTCGCCGCTGGCGGTCAACCGCCGTTGCTGTTCTCCTGATGGTATGGACCTGACAGCGCGGGGGCGCAACGTGTGGCGCATGCGGGCTTCGAGAGCGGCCGCATCGCGGATTCTTCTTGTTGCCTCATAGGCGCGGGCGGCGGCCATCATCCCCTGGCGAGGCAAATCCCAGAAGCCGGGTAGTGCGGTGAGGTCGATCTCCGGATCTGAAGCCGCGGTGGTGAACGCTTCGATGGCTTCGGCGAACTTGCCGCCCCGTGCGAGGATCATGGCGCGTTCGGCTTCGAGGCGAGCCGATCGGCGAAACGGTGACGCCGGCGTCGATGGCTGTACCGCGGTTCGCAATTGTGGATGTCGACGCCCAGGTTGTGGCGCCCCGCTCGTGCTCACCGTCGCCAGGGTGGTCGACGAGACTACCCGGATTGGACGTGTCGCGGGTGTCGACCTCGCGTGCGGCACGCCGCGGAGCGCGCGGGGATGATGGGGCATGACCTCATTCGGGAGCTGATGATCCGAAGATCGGCCAAACACCATGAGAAACGCTCGCCGGCAACTGTCGAAAAACGAGTCCCGGCCTACTTCCAGCTCCCGAACTGCCAAATCTGAAATCAGCATGGTCCAACTCTCCCCACCAGTACAACCACCAGCAGCATTGTGCCAGACGGTTGCGGTCCCACTGTGACATTTCGCTCGAAATCGGACTCCCCAATGTCCGGGCGCAGGTACACAGGTTCCACCGCGATCCGGTTAAATCGGATCGATTCATGAACGTCCAGATCCGCGTCGTCGCATGACGAGCGCGAGATGGCCGTGCTCGATGCGGGCGGGCCACATTGCGGAGTTGGACCTGTGACGAGCTGGCACAGTAATCTGTGAAGAGGATGCTACCACGGTTCATGTACGTACACAAGGCGCCGGCAGGCCAGAACATGCCAGCCGGCGAAAGGCCCATCGACAACATCCCTATACTTGATGGAGTGGCCAGATTTAGGTCCATGCGCGAACTCCGGAAAACGAGCCTGAACGCAAATCAGGCGACAAACAATGCTGTTTGGAGGGATATAGCGGCAGCGGTCCAGGCCGTGCCGCGACACATGATGACCAGGAACGAAGAAACACAATCCATGCGCGACAAGATGCGGCCAGTCGCCGATCTCGTGCGGCAAAGCAGCAGCCTGGTGGCGTTCACCGGAGCCGGAATCAGCACTGAATCCGGCATTCCCGACTACCGAGGGCCGAATGGTGTCTGGAAGACAAACCGGATTCCAACGATCGACAACGTGCGCGACGACCAGCAGGGCCGCGAAGAACACTGGCGGGAGCGCCTCAGCCGGTTTCCCGAGATGCAGGCAAAGCAACCAAACGCGGGACATCGCGCCATCGCGAAATTGGAGCAAGAGGGAAAGGTAGCGGCGATCGTCACCCAGAATATCGATGGGCTGCACCAGAAGGCAGGGTCGAATCCCGATCGGGTACTGGAGCTGCATGGATCTTCGCATCGCATCCGGTGCTCGTCCTGCGGTCGCGAGTACCCTGCCGATGATATTCACGCGCGGCTGGAACTGGGCGAAACCGATCCCCGCTGTGAGCATTGCGGTGGTGTCCTGCGCCCATCCACCATCCTCTTCGGCGAATCACTGCCGGAAGAAACCCTGCGACGGGCGGTCGAGGCCAGCGCCGGGGCGGACCTGATGCTAGTGGTCGGGAGCTCCCTGGTGGTCAAGCCAGCCTCGCAGCTGCCGGTGGTGGCTCGCAAACGGGGGGCGCGGCTCGTGATTGTGAATCGCGAGCCGACACCGCTGGACGAAATCGCACACGCGGTGATTCACGGTGAGGCGGGACCAGTACTCGATGCGGTCGCGAGCCTGGTGCTTGAGCCGGACAGTGCGGCCAGATCGGGCTAGGCTCATCCCCAGCTCGACGCGACGCCACTCTCACTCCCTCTACCTTCCCCGCACGCCATGATCGAAAGGCATTCTCGCACTTGGAAACCCGGACCGGCCAGATCACTATCGAAACCGATCACAACTGTTTCGGCTGTGGACGCCTGAATGAGCATGGCCTGCATTTGTCGTTCCTTGCGCACGAACGGGGCGGCGTGCAGTCGTCGTTTGTCCCCGCTGGTCGCTTCGAGGGCTACGGCGGCATGATTCACGGCGGAGTGATCAGCGCCGTGCTGGACGAGGTCATGGCATGGTCACTTTATCGCCAGGAAACCTGGGCGGTGACCGGTGAGCTGACCGTACGGTATCGATCGCCCATCCGCGTCGGCGAAGAAACCAGGGCGATCGGCTGGATGACTGGTCGCCGGGGCCGTCGCATTGAGATGGCTGGTGAGATCGTGCGGGAGGCCGATGGCGCGGTGCTGGCAAAAGCGACGGCGGTCTTCGTGGCCGTACCGGAGGCGCAGGCGGACGAATGGCGTCGACGCTATCTGGGGACCAGCGGGCTGTTCACCACCAGCGTTCAAGGAGACGAATGATGCGGGTTTACCTGGGCGGTCCGATGTTTGTCAGGGCCGAGGTGCGCTACAACCTCTGGCTGGCTGGCGAGCTGCGCGTGGCGGGATTTGATGTCTACTGCCCAAACGAGAGCGAGCCAATCAACGACAAAACCCGGACCGACATCACTGGTGAGCTGATCTACCGGCTCGATCTGGCGGCGCTTGAGCAGAGCAATGTCTACATCTGCCAGGTGAGCGAGGATTCTGGCACGAATTGGGAAGCGGGTTACTTCGACTGCCTCAGCAAGCGGGTCGATCCCGCGCGGTATTGGGGCGTGCTTGGACTGGCGACAGACATTCGGCTGGCGACATTGCCGAATCCGGATCAACCCGCGATTGAAAACCAGGCGTGCTGCGTCAACCAGTTTGTCGCTGGCGGCCTGCTGTCGTCGCTTGGTGTGGTGTATGACGAGGGCGCGCTGATCGAGCGGTTGAAAGAGATCGCAACGACACATGAAGGCAGGGGCTGAACCAGGTTCGTTTTCCTGAACCAGTCGAAGTATCCCCCCGGCAGGGCGGTGCGCCACAGTGCAAGAGATCCTTCAACTCGGGGACAAGCGTCTCGGGCTCAGTAGTCTATCCAGGCTATCGTGTCCAACAAAAAAGGCCCGTCATGCTGCGCGGCGCGGACGCATGTCCGCGTGTCGATGGACCGCGTCCGCTCGATCCCTGTGGGATCGTCTATTGAGCATCCCCCGACGAAGCCGTTGCGCGCAGCGCAAAATCCCGTCATGGCCGCCATACGCCAGCTGCGCTGCCGATGAGCGCGGGGACCCATTCGCTGCGCTCAGGGTGACGGGGGTTTGTGGTACGCGACACAACGACCTGGACGAACCACTCAGTGGCGCGTCAAGCACAACATTACACACCAGGGATGGTGTAGGGGCGGACCTCCCGCGGGAGTTGTCCGCCCAGTGGTCGCGCAGCGGCCACAATTGCTTCCGCCCATCGAGGCCCGACAGGACGTGAATTGCACAGTGACGAATAAGGGCTGACACCCCACTCAGCATGACGAAGGGCGAGAGAGCCAGGACAACTTGGACAGACCACTGAGCGCAGCGGGCGGACTGTGCATGACGGGATGATCGATGGCGACGCAGTTTAGCCATTTTCCCGAAGTCGAATCACGCCTTTGGACGCTTCACGACGTTCTCCGCCTGTTCCTGTGCCGAGGCGATCAAAAGGTTGAGTGACGTGAGCATCGGCCGGATGTTGGCGTCGTCCATGACGTGAAGCGCGAGGGCGATCTCCTCTTCCGTGAAGGCGAGATGGTCTCCTTCACGCGGTTGCTCCGTTGCCTGGATGGCTGTGAGCCACTTTTGCGCCACCTGGTTCGCCTCGCGCAGGGCTGTATGGAGGTCTTCGGCAATTGATGCCCGCTCTTTGGCGGAAACGGGCATCTGGGGCAGGTCAGACGCGGTCGCCTCCTGCGATTCCACGGGCTCACCCCGCAACGCCCTCCAGGTCGCTGGGGTCGTGGCAAGGATGAAGCCATACGTATCGGTGTCAGCGTGCGCCACCATGCGCGGTCCGGGGGTATCGCGGTCAGCGGCCTGGATGAGGGTTTCGCGTCCCGTCTCGTACAGTTCCTGGCCGCTGTTACCTGACGTATCACTGTCCCGCAGGGCGTAGACATAGACCAGGAACGCCGCTGGGCCGATTGACGAGTCCAGCTGCACCGTCTGGATCGAAGCGTTTTGGTCTTCCTTCAGCGCGACGAATTCGCCAGCAATGGCGGCGGGGTCGTCGTTGAGCTCCAGTGCCTGCACCAGAAACGTGGCGGCAGCCAGCGTGAGAGCCGTGGGCGTCGTGTCTGGATCGTCTTTGCGGCGAGTCTCTGGCATCATTTGAACCTGTCGTGATCGAACGTGAAGGTTGCGGCAATTCGGGAGCCAAACCTGACCCCAGAAAGGGTACGATGCATGGCCGGACATGACGAATTGGAGTTATCGCCAGGTATTGTTCCGCTGCTGCTCGACCATGCGCGTTCAGCGACGCGGCATGCCTATGTCCCGTATTCGTCGTTTCCGGTCGGGGCGGCGATCCTGGTCGAGGACGGGCGCATCATCAGCGGTGTGAACATCGAAAACGCAAGCTATGGATTGACCGTGTGCGGCGAGCGCGTGGCGGTCTTCAATGCGGCGGCGATGGGCTACCGCGAGATTCGAGCAGTTGCCGTTTCCGCGCCAAAGTCGGCCTTCACATCTCCATGCGGCGCCTGTCGCCAGGTGCTGAACGAATTCAAACCGTCCCGCGGCGAGATGATCGTGATCCTGGATGGGGGTATCACATCCGAGCCGCGCCTGATGACGTTGTCCGGGCTCCTTCCGCACGCCTTTGGGCCACACGATCTGGGCTGACCGGCCCGCCTCCGGCGACTGAACGCAATCAAACTCCTCGCGTCGCTCACGGCGGCTGGCGCCCTGGTGACGCGACGCAGTTCGGATCATGACCCGGTCCTGCCTGCCGCATGGGCTGGACGCAGCTGACGCAAGAGCAATACGAAGGCTCCAAGACCGATGATGGCGACCACCAGGTTAGTGAGCGCGCTGACAAACGGAACAGGCACAAATCGCAGGGCGCTGATCAGGATCACGCCGATCGTCATTGCCAGCAGCAGGTAGCCTCGGCTCCCGTCGTTCCATTTGCGCGGAAGGATCAATGTTCCGATGCGCTGCCCAACAACGATCTGGCTCAGATAGAGCGAGATGACGTACAACGTGAGCAGGATGAGCCCGACTGGCAACCCGATGATCGATACCATCAGCATGATGGCGATCGCCGGCAGCAAAACCATTGAAACCAAACCGACCAGGGCCGGAATCCAGGTCCGCCTGACATTTTCGCTGACGAGTGCCGCAAGGCGAGGCGCCAAGGCGATCATGATCGCACCAGCAATAAGCAACCACAACGTTCGCACCAGTGGACTGAAGACCCTTGCCTGGATGCCCTCACCGGTTCCCCATGGCGAGATCGTGGTGTGGTCGACCAACCCCGCGATATCAGCTGCTGGCGCGATATCGGCTTCCTGCCGGCTCGTGTAGTCGAGCGATCCATCGAGCTCGGCGCTGGGCGTCAGCTCGAGCGATTGCACATCGAGATTGACGTCGCCGTTCACGGCTCCGTCGATCGTCATGGCGCCCACCGTCCCGGTCACGTCGCCACCGATGGCGCCTTCGAGGTCGAGCTTGCCGCCGTAGACAAGGAGGTCGCCGTCGATCGAGGCGTTCGGCCCGATCGTCGTCGTTCCACCGAACACCATGAGATCGCCGGCGATCTCGCCGGAGATGTCGGTCGTGCCGCCGATGATGCGGACGGTGCGCCCGACTGTGCCCGTGATCGTGATATCGCCGCCCGCGATGTAGAGCGAGCCAACCACGCTGCCCGGAATCTCAACCATGCCCGCGGCGACATAGACATCACCATTGGCGCGACCCGCCAGGGTGAATTTGCGGGAGGAAGCGTACAAATCGTCATTCACAATCTCGCTGGGAGGGATGGTGATGGAATCGCCAGATCGCACCTCCGAGGCGAGTGCCAGCAAGGGTAGCGATAGTGCCGCCACGATCAGCATCAATGCGACGGCAACCAGTCCGAGCCGAGAACCCCGAGGATGGGGAATTGGCTGGTTGGCGCCTGGCTCAATCTGTGGTGACATGCGCGTCCTCCGTTGCATTCACGACCGCGTCGCTGAGTTCTGACCAGCGTGGGGGGCGCAATGGCCAGGCTTTCGCAACTGTTCGATTCCCAAACACCGCAAGTCCGAGCCGCCGGTCCGGGTCGAGCCATACCAGCGTGCCGGATCGTCCCCAGTGGCACCACGTATTCGGCGACGTCAGGGTTCCGGTCCAGTGGCGCGGTTTGGCGCCCTTCACCTCCCAACCCAATCCCCAGCTGCCATGTTCCCAATGAACCCCCGCGGAACTGACGCCACCGGGCACACCATTGGTCTGGTCAGTTGTCATTTCCAACCGGGCTTCAGTAGAAAGGGGACTGGGCTGGTCAGGCAGAAACGATGCCGCGAACTGCAGAACGTCGTGTGTAGCGCCGAAATACCCGCCCCAGGGGATCCCGAGATCGCGCCAGTACTGGCTGTTGTAGCTCTCGGAAGGGCCGCCCTTTCTCGATGCGCCGGCGACGACGGCGATCCGATCGTCCAGATTCTGGCCGGGTCGAAGAACGATGCTGTCAAGTGCGGCGGGAGTGAGGATGTCATCGTTCAGGATGGCATGAAAGTCGCGATCGGCGAGCACAGAAGCGGCGCGGGCAGCGAGCGCGGGGCCAGCATTTGAGTAACGCAGCTCGGCGCCCGGGACCGACTGGAGTGGCAGGTTGCACATCGCATCCACGAGTTCATCCAGCGTTGGCTGGTTCGACATGCGAATGCGCTTTATGCCGGCATTCTCCGGCAGACCGGCTGTGTGGCAAAGGAGATGCCGAAACGTAATCCGATCCCGGAGCGCTTCGAGCTGCGGCAGGGCGTCTTCATCGAACGGATCGTCGATGGATGAAAAGCCGGGAAGCACAGTGGAAAGTGGTGTGTCCAGATCGGTCCCTGTAGCCTGGAGGATGTGCATGATGGCGGCGGCGGTGAATGGCTTTGAAACCGATGCCAGGGCAAACAGCGTGTCGGGCGCAACGGGCCTGCCGGGTTGAGCCTCGCCCGCGACGCGCGTTGCGATGATCTCACCAGCGTGCCACACGGCGGCGGCGGCTCCCTGGACAACTCCCGCATCGACCCAATCGTCGATGACCGCGAGCGCCCTATCTACCTCTGACATGGACAATCGGCTTCCTTCCCCTCATTGGTCGCGCGGTGGTGATGTGCACGGTGTAGCATGATTGTAGCCAGAATGATGTTTGACAGGCGACACTCCACGGTAGGATACGGGCAATAGTAAGGTCGATGTCAACCGAAGAGATCGCCATGCCGATCCGATGGTGGAGGAGTCCCGCGCATGAACGCAATACCTGGCAATGGGTCGTCTTCGCTTTCGATCGTCGAGTCGTATGAGCGAATGAGCTCTGAGGCGGCTGACGCCGTGGCGGCGGTGCTGGACAACAATCCAGGTGCGGCTGTGACCGTGCCCACCGGTTCTACTCCACTGGGCATGTACAAGGAGCTGGTGCGGCGAGCGGATGCAGGTATGGTTGATTTGCATCAGGCGCAGATATTTTGTCTCGATGATTATCTGGGACAAAGCCAGCACGACGAGGCGAGCCTGACGCGCTGGTTGTTCGAGGCGTTCCTGATACCGGCGAAGATTCCGGAGCGCAATATCCACCTGATCCCGGTCATGGCCGCGGATCCGGAGAAGGCGGCTGCCGGGTACGAAGCCGAGATCGAAGCACACGGCGGATTGGAGCTGGCGGTGGTCGGGCTCGGCCCGAACGGTCATGTCGCGTTCAATGAGCCAGGATCGAGCCCGGAAAGCAGGACACGTGTCGTGAACCTAACCAGGGAGTCGCGCAGCCAGTCCTCCGCCTACTGGGAGGGGAATGCGTCGATTCCGGAGCAGGCGATGACGATGGGGCTTGGGACGCTCCTGGAGGCGCGGAATATCGTGTTGATCGTGTCGGGTTCCTCAAAGTCAGGAGTGGTGCGGCAATCACTGGAAGATTCCCCGACGCTGGACGTGCCGGGATCGTGGTTGCAAACGGCCGGAGACCGGTTGCACGTGATTCTTGATCGTGAGGCCGCGTCGGAGCTGGAACATCGCGAGAGCGTGCCGGGCAGTGAATAGAATGCATTCGGTGCTGCTGGCGGAACGAGCGTTGTCACGAACATCCCACGCTGGAGGCGCCTTCGACGACATTCAGGCTTACGGCGGAGACGCTGGGAGGAGCGGCGCAAGCGCCTCCAGCAGTTTCGCATGCAGTGCTGGTGAGGCGCTGACCAGCAAACCGCCACGCGGGCGCGGCGCTGGCTGATTGTAGAGGTAACGGTTCCCATAGAGATCGCTGAAGCCGCCGCCGGCTTCCGTCACGAACAGGTCACTTGTGGCGAGATCCCATTCGCGCACCGGCGAGTCGCCATCCGGACGCCAGAATCCCACAAAGCCATCGTATTGCCGCCATTCAGGCAGGAAAGCACGCGGTTGAAAACCGACCGGCATGACCGGTGGAGTCTGTGCGCCGAGGCGATTCGCAACGCTGGTGATTTCCTCGGCGAAGTCGTTCGCTCCGTAATATTTCGAAGTGACAAGACGCGGAGGCTGATCGGGAGCGGCAATGGTAAAAGGCGAAGCGATATCGCCCTGGTCGATACGCCAGGCGCCAGCTCCCTTCACGGCAAGCATCATGGCGCCGCTTGGCGGATGCGCGCTGACAGAGACCACAGGTATGTTCTGTTCGACCAGGGCCAGCAACACGTCGAATTGCCCGGTTCGTTCGACGAATTGTGCGGTGCCATCGATGGGATCGGCGATCCAGCATCGGTCATGGCTGAGCCTTTCGGAACTGTCTTCAGTCTCCTCGGTTAGCAGGCCATCGTCCGGAAATGCCTGCCGAACAGCAGTTCGAATCAGGCGGTCCGCCTCCAGGTCGGCGTCGGTTACCGGAGAGCCATCACCTTTTGTGTACGTCCTGGCGGATTCCTCGCTGTAAATGCGGTTGACCGTAACGGCGACCTCGCGAACGGTCGAAACAGCGAGATCGACTTCGCGTTCGTACGGATGATGCTCAGGAAGTGTCATGGAAGTCTCGTCCTCATGATTCTTGATTTCGCGGCCCAGGTCTTGCGGACGCTTATGGACAAGCAGGCAATTCGAGGTAGTGTTGTATGCTGATGCTGTCGCGAAATTGTCCAACGGTCGGCGACGTGACGGGTATGCCGTCTTTAGGGTATCGTACCTTTTGCCCGTATGGATCATTGCCCGACTGTTCCTGAGGAGGGCAGCAATGATGCATCGATTTTTTGTGGAGGGATAAACGTTCACTATGCGCATCTCACATGTCTTGCGAAATGGTAAGCGAGCCAGCGCACTTTCCGCGATTGCGATGAGTGCTCTTTTGTTGGCCGCCTGCGGCGATGATGACGATGGAGGCGATGAGGCCACTGAAGTTGTGGAACAGGTGGTGGAAGAAACCGAGACCGTCGACGAAGTAGCCACTGAAGCCGATGACGCGGCTGGTGGCGCAGAGGAGTCGTCGCCGGAAGCAGGCGCAGGCGCGGCATCACCGGTGGCCGGAGCGGCGTCACCAGTTGCGGGCGCGGCATCACCGGTGGCCGGAGCGGCGTCACCAGTTGCGGGCGCGGCATCACCGGTGGCCGGAGCGGCGTCCCCAGTTGCGGGCGCGGCATCTCCCGTTGCGGGCGCGGCGACCCCGGTTGTGGGCGCGGCAACCCCCGTAGCCGGTGGAGCGTCGGCGAGTCCGGCGGCGTCACCGGTGGCCAGCCCGGTCGCGTCACCGGCGGCAACGCCCGCATCCTGATTCGGGTCAACTGACCTGCTTCATGTCGATACGCATTGATTCACAGCGCGGTGTACCGGTTATCCGGATGCCGCGCTGTGGTCGATGCGTGTTGACAACTGCTTCCGCCCGCTGGTTTCGTGTCCACGCTGGTAAAGTATTGGTGACAAACCCATTAATGCCATGCGGCAGGCTTCCCAACCGAGCGAACTGGGAAGCGACGACCGGTGGACGCTACTGGCAGGAATCGCGCGAGCAGGAGCAGGAATGGCCAAGGCAAAGAAACAGGATACGGACGTGCCAAATGGGTCCAGGGCCAATGGATTGCTGGGTGCGGACGGGTTCTCGGAAGATGAGCCGAAGGAAACAGTGCTCGATCTCGATGCCCCGATTTCTCATGTCGTGGCTCGCGGCAGCAGTGGGGACACCAGTCAGGCCGCACCGGGGGCGTTCGTCTACGATGAGAATGATGAGGGCCTGGACTACCGGCGCCGTTACCGCGGGCTGATCGGTGTCAGCAGCAAGGTTCCCATTCGCGACCGGTCCATCCTGTCGCTGGTCTACACCCCCGGCGTGGCCGAAGCCTGCATGGCAATCAAGGACGATCCCCGGCGCAGCTTCGACCTGACATGCCGGGGCAACACGGTCGCGATCCTGACCGACGGATCCGACCTGTTCGGCAGCGAGCCAGGCCCAATCGAAGCGGAAATCCCGATCGCCGAAGGCAAAAGCGTCATCTTCAAGACGTTTGCCGGGATAGATGCCTTCCCGATGTGCCTGTCGACCACCGACGCCCACACCATTGTTGAAACTGGTCTGGCGATCAGCCCGACATTTGGCGCGATCTGCCTGGATGACATCTCCTCTCCGCGAGCCTTCACGATTGCGGACAATCTTGACAAGGCCGCTGATATCCCAGTCTTTTCAAACCAGCATCACGGTACCGCGATTCTCGTGCTCGGCGCCCTGTTCAACGCCCTCAAGGTCGTGGACAAGCGCCTCGAGGACGTCACCGTCGTGATGAGTGGCGCGGGTATTGCCGGGATCGGTGTGGCGCGGCTACTGATACGTGCCGGTGTGCGCAACCTCGTGGTGTGTGATCGCGCGGGGGCGATTCATCGGTACCGTCCGGATCGCATGAACTGGGCGAAGGCCTATGTCGCCAAGGAAACCAACGATCAGCAGCGATCCGGATCGCTGGAGGACATGCTGAAGGGGGCCGATGTCTTTGTCGGCCTGTCGACCGGCAATATCGTGACCGATGAGATGGTGCGCAACATGGCGCCTGATCCGATCGTCTTCGCGCTGGCGGTGCCGCAACCGGAAATCCTGCCGGAGGTGGCCCGGGCTGGCGGTGCGCGCGTGGTGGCGACCGGCCGATCCGACTATCAGAACACGATGGATGTGTCCCTGGTGTTCCCGGGCGTGTTCCGGGGATTGCTGGATTCCGGCGCAAGAAATATTCGCCTGCGGATGATGATCTACGCGGCGCAGGCGCTGGCGGGCATGGTGCGGAAGGATGAGCTTCATGCCGAGTACATCGTGCCGCGCATCTTTGATTTCCGGGTGGCGCCCGCTGTGGCGAGCGCGGTCGTGCGAGGCGCGATCGAGGCGGGCGAAGCCACCCGTGACGTGACACCAGAGCAGGTGTATGAGAACACGCGCCGGTTTGTCTATGAGGGGCGGCTCGATCCCGCGAGGCCGTCGGTGCGCACCGAGAATCCGTCATTCCGCGATGAGGCGATCGACCTGCGGGAGCGACATCGTGGCATTCTCGAAATCCGCAGCAAGATACCGATCCGGGATCATCACATCCTGAACCTGTTGTACGTTCCGCCGCGAGCGCTGGTGCCTGCTCACGTCATTCGCGACGATCCCTCCAAGGTGACCGAGCTGACCGCCAAGGGCAACCTGGTCGCGATTGTCACGGACGGCTCAGCGGTGCTCGGTCTTGGAGATATTGGACCGCAGGCGGCATTGCCGGTGATGGAAGGCAAGGCCGTGCTGTTCCAGACGCTCGGCGGAGTCGAGGCGTTCCCGGTGACGCTGGCGTCCCGTGACCCTGATGACATCGTGGAGGTGGTGAAGGCGATTGCGCCATCGTTTGGTGGAATCAACCTCGAAGACATCAGCGCGCCCCGATGTTTCGAGATCGAGGAGCGGTTGCGAGAAGAGCTGGACCTGCCGGTATTCCACGACGATCAGCACGGAACCGCGATCGTTGTGTCCGCGGGATTGCTGAACGCCGCTAGGCTACGTGGATGTGAAATCAAGGACCTCCGGATTGTGATCAATGGGGCCGGCGCGGCCGGGATCGCCGTGGCGAAGCTGCTTACCGTACTTGGCGCCGCCGACGTGATCATCTGCGACCGCGGTGGGGCGATCCATCGCAAGCGCAAGGAACGGATGGATCATTCCAAGCAGGCAATCGCCAAACAGACAAATCAGGAATGTCGTGACGGCTGGCTGAAGGATGTGCTTCCAGGCGCCGATGTCTTTATCGGTTTGAGCGCGCCGGGAACCCTGACACCGGAGATGATTCGCTCCATGGCCAAGGATCCGATCATTTTCGCGCTGGCCAATCCCACTCCGGAGATTACGCCACACCTCGCCCACGAGGCGGGAGCGCTGGCCGTGGCGACCGGACGCAGTGACTACCCGAACCAGATCAACAACTCGCTTGCGTTCCCCGGTGTCTTCCGGGGCGCCCTGGACGTCAAGGCGCGGGCAATCAGTGACGACATGAAAATCGCCGCCGCCTATGCGATCGCGACGCTGGTGCCGGACAGTCAACTCTCGCCGGAGTTCCTGATACCGGACAGCCTCGATTTGCGCGTGGCCTCACGGGTGGCCGCGGCGGTTGCCCGCTCGGCTCAGGAGCATGGACTCGCGCGCGACACCACCGACCCGGACGAAATCGAGGCGCGTACGCGAGATCTGGTGTACGAAGGCACGATCGCGCCCGAGTGATGACGAGGCGGGCCTGGGAGGCCGGAGCTGGGGCGGATGCCGCGTGGTTCTCCGCCCTCTTTTCACGACTTCTTCGTGCCAGGTTCATCCATATCCCGTTTGTGCGTCGTCAAGACCGTGCCGACTTCGCGGTTGGCAAACTAGTGAAACCGGAGTGAGGAATGCCAGAGGAGATTCGCCATATCCCGGTCGAGCGGGGCATCACCAAAGTGGCGCTGATGCGCGGTGATGAGGAATTGAGCCGCACGCTGGTGGTGCCGATGACGATGCAGGTGGGTCGTGCCCGGCTGCGCATGGATGGGATCGGGGACGTCGCCACGCCGGAAGAGCACCGGTTCAAGGGGTATTCGCGGCGCGTGCTTGAGGCGGCGGTGTCCTTCATGACCGCCGGGGACGCCGTGTTGACCACGCTTTATGGCATTCCTGACTTCTATCCCAAATATGGGTATGCCACCCTCGGGCCTGAATCGGAGATCACCATACGTTCGTTGGAGGAGCGCGCGCGCATACCCGACAGGCTCGAGGCGCGAGCAGGCGAGCCAGGCGATTTGCCGGCACTACAGCGGCTCTATCGGGAGGAAACCGCCACCTCTATCGGCGCATTGGTCCGGGACGATGACTGGTGGACGTGGAGCATGCTCGAAGAGGCGCTGAAACCCGGCGCCAACGAGGTGCGGGTGATTGTCCGGGACAGGGTCGTCGTGGGTTATGCGTGGAAGACCTCGAAGTGCTGGTGGATGAAGCAATGGACCAAGCGCAGGCCTGAGCAGATGAAGATAGGGGAAGCGTTCGCGACGGACGTTGAGGCGGCGGACGCGGTGCTGGCGGCGTGCCGGTTGTGGAGCCAGGAGGAGGGTGGGAAGCCGGTTGCTCTTGCAATCCCCGGCACTGTGAGAGTGGGTGCGGCCGCCCGATTGCAGGATGTCAATGTGACCGAGCGTTTCCACGATGCCGCCGAGTTCATGGGACGATCGACCGGGCTGGCGCCGTTGCTCCGGGCGATGCGACCCGAGCTCGAATCGCGCTGGCGGCCGGTGAGCGGATCGATGCCGCCGTTTGCCATCACCATTGTGGCGGGCAATGAGCGTGCCACAATGAGAAGCAACGAGCAGGGTGTCGAGATCGACTCCGGGCGAACCGGTGATGTCGAGGTGTGCATCGACCCCGGCAATGTCGCACGACTGGCGCTTGGCGGGTTCGACCCGGTTCGGCTTCTTGAGCGATTGGAGATACCTGTCGCGGTGTTTCCGGTGCTGACCACGCTGTTTTCGCGGCAGTTTCCATACATCTATCCCGTGGACAGGTTCTAGACAATCGACCCATGGCGATAGGCCGAAGCGAGACGACGGTTCACCCAAGGCGGAGGAATTGATGGAAGACCAGCCGCGGCGCTCGACCGGGCCGCAATCATTCACCTGGCATCCGGACTATGCCGGCAAGACCTTTGACGAGGTGCGGAAGGAGCTCACCTCGCAGATCGACGCCGACCAGCGGCAGCACCGGCTGGCGATGGAAGGGGCGGAGGAGGCGGAACATGACGCCCTGGCGTCGGTGGTGGGTTTGGAGCGGAAATGGGGTCACTATGACTTCGACTGGTCGGAGCAAGATGCCGGTGCGCTTGCCTCGCGAATCCTGGCGTTCGAGCGGGAGCGGGAGCGGCGCCGGGAGATGATCTCGTGGTCGGAGTACCGTGCCTCGGGCGAGCCGCTGGACGAGCCACAAAGCGAAATCACGACACCATCAGAACTGAGCACGAAGGGGAAGGGTGTCGCGCTGATCGTCCTGGTGGTGGTGATTGTGGTGATCCTGATGGTTCTGGTTGTGTTGTAGCGACTGCGAGAGTGGCAACGGACGCAGGTCCTTTCGGCTTCGCCGCTCAAAAACTAACTACCACCGTCCGGTAGTGGTCGACCTCGTGTCGACCTCAGCGCAGGCGGATACTTCCCCTTCGCGCTGCTCAGCGTCAGCACAGGCTCCAGGTCCGCGCCCGACCGGAGCGACGCGCGATGCCCGGTTTTCCTGCCGCGATGTTTTGCTGATTGGCGCATCCCGGATGCATGTCCCGGGTCAAGATACCGTTGCGCACATCCCAGTCCTTGCGGCGCCATACTGTACGTACGATATTTGCAATTTTCGGCGATTTCCCCCATCGTTCCATCACGACAATCTCTGCTGTCGGATGACGTTTGCCATCACAGGGACGAGGACGAGCACATGGCATTGCGCAGTGACCAACCGCAACACCTGACCGAGCCACGCATCACGAGCCAACCGCTGCTGGTTCAGGACGGACCGGTGCTCAACATGCGTGGAGCGCAAGTCGGCCTTGGGCCGCTCTCGCCGGAACTGATGCCTCTCTATCAACAATGGCTCAACGATTTCGAGCTGCTTTCCCTGCTGGACCGCCGGTTTCGCCCGCTCACCGCCGACTGGATCCGCACCTGGTATGACCGGCAGTCCCGAGCATCCGGTGATTCACTGGTATTCACGATCTGGGACATGGCGTCCCGCACGGCGATTGGCAATGCCGCCCTGCAGGATATCGACTCCCGCTCCCGCACGGCGGAGTTCGGCATCTTTATTGCGGAGTCGTCGTACCGGGGCAAGGGCCGGGGCACAGAGGCCACCCGGATGATGCTGGACTTTGCCTTTGATACGCTGACACTTGAGAACATCATGCTACGCGTTTATGACCACAACACGCAGGCGATCGCGGTGTATGAACGGGTGGGGTTCAAGGTGATCGGACGACGTCGCGGCGCGAACCGGCGACACGGGCGTCCATCTGATGTGATCCTGATGGACATCACTCGAAATGACTATTGCGTGGACGACTGAAGCGGCAACCAGCGCACCCGCTGGACGCTGATGGTGATTGTGATCGCGCGGGTGACCGTGGCTGCCCGACGCTCGTTCGATGCCGCACAGACTGGCGCCGAGCCGCCGGGTGAAAGGCGATATGCTCGACATGGATGATTCGCTGGCCGGTACGAGCGAGGGCGACGCAGCGCGCCGCGACAAGGTTCTGGTGGTGGAAGACGAGGATCCGATTCGAGACCTGGTCGCCACATCGCTGCGATTCTCCGGATTTGACGTGCAAGAGTCCGCGACCGGTCTCGACGCGTTGCGAAAGATCGGGTTGGGCGAGCTCGACCTGGTGATCCTCGATGTCAACCTGCCGGACATGGACGGTTTCACGGTCTGTCGCAAGGCCCGTTCCGACGGGATGATGACTCCAGTGGTGTTCCTTACCGCGCGGGATGACCCTGGCGACCTGCGCACCGGTTTCACTGGTGGTGGTGACGACTATCTCACCAAGCCGTTCAGCCTCGAAGAGCTCGTTTTGCGGATTCACGCGGTGCTGCGACGGACCCGGCAACGCCAGGCATCACAACCCGGCAGTCGCCTCACCTGCACGGATGTGGTGCTGGACACGGATGCGTATCGGGTGTGGCGTGGCGGTGATGAGATCAGTCTCTCCCCCACCGAATTCAGGTTGCTACGGTACCTGATGACCAACCAGAATCGTGTGCTGACAAAATCGCAGCTGTTGGACAATGTGTGGGATTACGACTTTGCCGGTGAGCCTGGCACGGTGGAAACCTATGTGAGCTATCTGCGACGCAAGTTGAACGACCGGCAGGGCCTGTTGATTCGCACGGTTCGTGGCGTCGGTTATGCGATGCAGGATAGTTAGGCGTGTCGCGACGACGTTTTAGATGCCGGAGTTAGCGTATGAGCCTGCGGGCACGGCTGGCCCTGATCGTTGGATTGGCGCTTACGTTCATCATGATGTTCGTGGGTGGCATTGTCGTGCAAACCAGCCGGGCCGCCTTGCGGGACCAGGTCGACGCCCAGGTACTTGAAACCGCGCACAAGATCAAGCCGTCGTACGTGGAGGAGGCGCGGGAAGAATCGAAACCTGTAGCTGGTGAATCGGAGTCAGAAGGGACGCCTGTGGTCAGCAGTGCTTCAGGATTCCGGGCGGTGGCGCGGTTTGTTTTCAATCCCGAGGGGGAGCAGTTGGCGTGGATGCCGCATGGATTTTCTGATTCGCCGAAATCCCCGCCACAGGTGCCGGTGATCCCGAGCGAATCGGTTTATGAGCGGCTCGGTGAGATCACGACGGTGTCGTCCGAAGACGGATCGCTCAACTACAGAATGATGATTCAGCTCGATGAGAACGACAATTTCGTGGTGACGGCGGCGCCACTGGAGGACGCCGAGGACGCGGTCGATCGACTGATCCGCACAATGGCGTTGGCTTGCCTCGGCGGGATCGCGCTGGCGGCGTTGGGGAGCTGGGTGATGATCTCGCGCGAGCTGCGACCGATCGATCGAATGATCGACACCGCGGCGAAAATCGGTGACGGTCATCTGAGCCAGCGCGTGCCAGAGGTGAATCCCGGCACCGAGATGGGACGCCTGGGCAGCGCGCTCAACCGCATGCTCGGTCGAATCGAGACGTCGGCGGAGGCACAGTCGCGGAGTGAAGGACGGTTGCGTCAGTTCGTGGCGGACGCCGCCCACGAGCTGCGCACCCCGCTGACGTCAGTCCGCGGATACGCCGAGCTGTACCGGCAGGGCGCGCTGGACTCGCCCGAGCGGGTGAGACAGGCGATGCGACGGATCGAGGGGGAGGGAACCCGCATGGGCACCCTGCTCGACGAGATGCTGCTGCTGGCACGGCTCGATCAGCAGGTGGAACACATCAAGGAACCAGTCGATTTCAGCATGATCGTGGACGATTCGGTCGATGCGTTCATGGCGATCCAGCCGAACCGACCGGTGGAGCTATCGATCGCCGAGAACCTGATGGTGGAAGGCGTGGCGCTCCACCTGCGGCAGATCGTGGACAACCTGATGACCAACATTCGCATCCACACACCAGCCGACGCGCCAGCATTTGTCACCCTGCGGGATGAAGGGGAGCAGGCCGTGCTGGACATTCGCGATGAAGGACCGGGCATCGAACCGGAGTTCATGCCGCGGATTTTCGAGCGTTTCACGCGGGAAGATCCGGCCCGGACCCGGTCAACGGGGGGAAGCGGACTGGGACTGGCGATCGTCGCGGCGCTGGTCGAAGCGCATGGGGGCGCGATCCAGGTGGAAAGCGAGCCGGGGGAAGGAACGACGTTCGTGATGCGCCTGCCGACGGTCCCCGATCCCGAATCGGAGGCTGAAGAGTAAGCGAGGCCGTTTGCGAAGCGATGACGACACCTTGAGCGCGAATCCCGAAGCCCTGATCCCTAACCGGATGGAGTCGTGGACATCATTCCCACCGAGTGCAAATGGCTATGATCCGAATATACGGAATGGCGTACTTCTACGGATGATCGGTGTCGCCGTAATGCACGCGAAGGCGCTCCAATTCCTCCGTGAGCTCCCGCTGAACTTCCGCGAAGTCCGGTTTTCCGTATACATTGTTGAGTTCATTGGGATCAGTTTCCAGGTCGAACAGCTCCCAGTACGGGTCGGTGTCGCGGTCGATCGAGCCGGCTGTGCCGAGCGCCTTGCCGTAATAGTGGATCAGCTTGTGTGTTGCCGTGCGGACGCCGTAGTGCGCGGCGACGCCGTGATCCCCGAGGTGCATCCAGTAGCGGTAATAGATCGACTCCCGCCAACCGTCCGGTGTCGTGCCTTGCGGGATCGTGCGGAAACTCTTGCCTTGCATTTCATTGGGGACATCCAGTCCGGCGTAGTCGAGAAAGGTCGGTCCGAAGTCGATGTTGCTCACCATGTCGTCAACCACGGTTCCCGCGTTGATCTCCTTTGGAAAGCGCATCACGAACGGCATGCGCAGCGATTCCTCGTACATGAAGCGCTTGTCGTACCAGCCGTGATCGCCGAGGAAGAAGCCCTGGTCGGAGGTGTAGATCACGATGGTGTTTTCCGCCAGCCCGGTGTCATCCAGCCAGTCGAGCAATCGCCCGACGTTGTCATCGACCGAGGCGACGCAGCGCAGGTAGTCCTTGATGTAGCGCTGATAGGCCCAGTGCTTCTCCTCTTCAGCCGGCAATCCTGTGGGAGGCTCCGCCTTGAGGTCCGTGAACGTCATGTCGCGCCCCACCCGCATGAGCGCTGCCTCGGCGGCGGGACGCGTGGCGTAGTCGTCGTCGAATGTCTCCGGCACAGGAATCTCGATGTCGTCGTACATATGCGCATGCTTCTCGTCGGGCTCCCAGGGCCGGTGCGGCGCCTTGTGGTGGGTCATCAGCATGAAGGGGCGATCCGGATCGCGGTGATTCAGCCAGTCGAGGGAGAAATCGGTGATCAGGTCGGTGGCGTAGCCTTCGAACTGCCGCTCTTCGCCCTGCACGTAGAAGGCAGGGTTGTGATAGGCGCCCTGACCGGGGAGGATCGACCAGGTGTCGAACCCGGTCGGGTCGGCCTCCTCGCCGTGCCCGAGGTGCCACTTGCCGAAGATCGCCGTTTGGTAGCCGTCCGCCCGCATCAGTTTCGGAAATGTGGTTTGGCTACCATCGAAGCGATCGGCGAGGGTGAGGACCCCGTTGATGTGGCTATGCGTGCCGCTGAGGATCGTTGCCCGGCTGGGCGCGCAGATCGCGTTGCCGCAGAAGACATTGTCGAAGCGCGCGCCTTCGCTGGCGATGCGATCGATATTGGGCGTCTCGTTGATGACGCTGCCATAGGCGCCGATCGCGTGGGCGGCATGATCGTCGCTCATGATGAAGAGGATATTCGGGCGGGAGTCCGCCATGGTGCGTCCCTACTTGCGTGAAACAACAAAGTGAAAAGATCAACAGTGCCATTGTGCAGTGAAGTCGCGAATCTGTCATACTGGCGGTCCTCCCGATATCAGGAGATGACTCCGAATCGACCACATGCCCCTCCCAGGCGGGAGGAGTGCGCCCAGCGGCAAGCGCTGGTTCGATCACACCCCACCATGGGGAAGGAGTCACCATGGCCAGGAAGACGTTCGAGGACAACCACCGTATCACGTTCACCAGCGATCCGAATGCGCCGCGAATGCCGTCGCTCATCCCGGAGATGACCTGCGACGAGGCGAGCGAGCAGTTCGGGATACTGGAAGCGGGTGGACGCGTCCCACTTGGCCACCTGCTGAGGCTGATGAAGCATCTCGCCAGCGACGAGTTGCCGCATCCGGCATCGTGCCCGTTTCACCGGGCAGGGTCGCTGGATCAGGCGCGACGCCACTTTGACGAGCGGATGGAAGGCGGGGATTAGTCCTGATATCAGGCGCAAGAGGGGCGCGGGGTCTGCCCGCGGCCTTCTTGTCGCGCGCACTGGGCGAACAAACAGACTTCGGGCCACGTTCGGCCCGACGCTTCAGGTGACCCGAAGCGGTAAACCCTTGGGCGTGACGGACAGGTAGCCTCGACCCGATCGTGGCCAACGCACATTGCGAACGCTTCGCGTCCGCCCCTCGGCCACAAAGGGCCGAGGCTACAGGAATTCGCCCTTAGGGTTCGATCACGAGTACGTTGCCGGGGTGCAGCACGATCGATTCCGGGAATTGGACCGTTGCCTGGCCGTTTGTGTGGGTCGCCGAAGCATCGACCGGCGCGCCGTTGATGGTGACGGAGAGATCGGTCGCATTGCCCGGAACGGTGAGGGCCCTGATGCGAATGTCGCCATGGAGACCGGTGAGCCGGATTTGGTTGGCGGCGGACAGCTCGAACTGGCCCCATCCCGACGCAGCCACGAACGGCACGCGGAACGCGCCTGACTCGTCGGTGGTATCGGGTGAACGTCGCGGATTGAAGATCAGCGAGTCCGCCATCGCGTCGTACTGGTAGCCGCTGAGGGCTTCGAGGATGGTCCAGCCGGACATGGCGCGGGCGTAGTGGTCGCCACATTCGATGTCGTTGTACGGGTTTCGCTTTCCTCCCGAATAGCGCTCGCGGGCGGCTTTGGCGATGCGCATGCCGTCGTCGACGTGGTCCTCCATGATGGAGTGCGCCGCGACCTGATACTCGGTGCCAGTCCAGACTTCATCCCAATAGCGGGTCGGGACGTCGGGTTGGCCACCGTTGGGCCAGGTGACATTCAGCAGGCCGGCATCATCGCCGGTGGCGAAGGCTCGTTCCTCCGGCGCCCAATCATGGAAACCCTCGCGGAAGTTGTAGCGGACGATGGATTCCAGCGACGTTTTGACATGCTCCTCCGGCAGGATGTAGCCGAGGTCGAGCTGGTGCGCCCACCACTGGCCGATGAGCTGATCGGAGAGGCAACCAGCGCCGTATTGCTGCTCCGGTGGGGCGGATTCGTCCCGGATTTGAATGTAGTATTCGCCGTTCCAGAGCAGCTCATCGTGGGCCGCGCTTGCTTCGGTAAAGCGGGCGTGGAGCCGTTTCGTCTCGGCGTGGTCGCCTTGCAATCGAGCCAGCTCTTCACCAGCGCGGAGCGCCGCCAGCCAGAGGCCGCCGATGAACATGTTGGGGCCGTAAAAGGCGATGTCGAAGGTGTTCGGCTGTTCGCCATCGAGGATGCCGTCGTTGTCCGGATCCCACTTCTGCTCGATATACCCGATCAGCTTCTTCACCCGTGGCCAATAGTGGTCGAGCCAGTCTGAGCCCGCGCCGTGGCGAACCTCCCGGTAGACCTTCAGCACCGTGCCGAGCATGCCGTCGAGCGCGGGGTTGTCCGGCCCTCCGATCTTGACGTCCCAGAGCTGCCGCATGGTTAGGGGCACGATGGTGCGATGGGGGATGTATCCCTCTGGTGCCTGGAGCTCGTCGAGGTCGGTTTCGCGCATGGTGCGCTCCAGCGCGGGGAAGAGCCGGGAGACTGCCTGCTCGTAATTCCAGACATGCGTGCAGTTGAGGGGGCAGGAGCCGCCATAGCCGCGCCAGCCCAGCATTTCCGTCGGCGCGCCCTGCGTGCCTTCGAAGCCGTAGAACTTGCCGTCTTCGGTACGGAACGTCGTCGGGCTGCGAATCAGCGCGCCCTGGGCGGCGAGAAACTCGCCCAGCCAGACAGGCAGGCTGCTGGTCAGGAGCGCATCGGACCAGGCGCGGGATGCGTTCTCCAGGCAAAATCGATGTTCGGAGAGGTAATCGACCACGCCGAGCGCGTTCTGGAATCGCGTGGAGTAGGCATTACCCAGCCAGAGGCGGCTCTTTTGGAACATGGGTTCCCGGCTTCGCACCGGTTGGTTAAAGTTGACATAGTGATTGGGGAATGACCAGGCAAGCACGACCGTCATCCCGGTCGATTCGTCAGGTTCCAGATGGTACGGGATGACCAGGCCGCCGTTCCAGGTTTCGCCCGGCACGCTGGGCTGGCTTGCTGATTGGCGCGGGCGTTCAGTGGCGTTGAAGTCGTTCAGGAGGTCGATGAACGTCTTCGCGTCCTGCCACTGTGGCACCACGCTGGCGCTGGCGTCGAGGACGGCGAGCGCCATCTGCCCCCAGCCGGGATGGTGATCCGGCAGCGAGGGGTTTTCGAGTACGAGAGACGTCGAGTCACCGTTTTTCACGACCCGATTGATGTTGCCGCCGAAGAGGGGCGAGTGATTCCCCTCGATAGCCGCGACGCCATCCCAGCCGACGATGTTCTTCAATGTTGCGCCGAGGTTGCCATGGACCGGGTGCCCCGTGGGGTTGTGGAGTTTGAAGGTGAAGAGCACGGCCGGCAGCTCGCTCGCCTCGACATCGGTCGGCACGAATGGCGAGTACGCCTCCAGGCTGACCTCGACCGGCAGCGCCGCATCCTCATAGGCGATGCGCGCGAACGGGTAGGCGCCGGTGAAGGTGGTGCGCTCCACGCCGGGAAATTGCCGCAACAGCGCCCGTTGCTGATCCGGGATGTGATCGTCATTGACCAGCGGTGTGTCGACGTCGGGCAGGTCGAGCACCTCGCGGGAGTGGAGGATGCGCACGACGCCGGATTGCTCGCCATCGACGCCTGTTGATGCACTGATGGCAAAGAAACTGTTGGGCACGAAGGCGAGATGATGGGCCTGGTTGACGATTTCCCACTGCCGCAGCGATCCATCGCCGCAGATCGAAACCTGACCCGTGCCGATTCCGCCGAGCGGCATGGCGATGTGGCGCAGCGCCGCGCCCGTATAGGTTCGTCCGGGCGCACCGGCGTTCGTGTTCGATTCAGGTTTGACTCGCTGAGCCATGATCTCTCCTTGCGGAATCCTCACACCCTGGGTGACCGCTGAAGCGTGTCGGTCTTCCGATTCGCCGGGACGATCATACCAGTGCGGGAGCCTGGGCAGCAGATACGTTTAGTTATTTGGATTGTAACGTTTAGTGACGGAATTGACACGATGCCAGATGCATGATAGAACATGAGGAAACCTCTACAGTCCCAGTCTCATTGTCGGCTAGGCGCGTGTGAGCGTGCGGGAGTAAAGAATCATGGGAAGCAGTTTTTCGAAATTGACGGGTTCCAGCATGTCCGCTCTTGATCGTCGTACCGTGCTGAAGCGTGCCGGGCAGGCGGGGTTGGCGGTGACCGGCGCCAGCATGGTTGGCATCGATGGCGTGCTTGCCTCGCGCAGGGTGCCGGCGGTGCTGCAAGACACCGAGGTCTCGGGCACGATCAAGCTGTTGATGAATGTCACGCCGGACTACATGGCGGGAGTGTTCGGAGCCTTCAACGAGCAGCACCCCGATGTCGAGGTGCAGGCCGAGGGGATCTCCAGCAGCGGCTGGGCGGATTTCTCCGACCAGGTGGTGACACGGGTGGCTGGCGGCGAAAAATTCGACATCGTCCAGATCGCGACCGAGGGCCAGCGACTGTTCGCCAGCAAGGGGCTGTTGCACCCGATCGACGAGTACCTCGCGCGGGACGAGGTGGAGCTGGCCGAATACTTCGATGCCCTGCCGCCGAAGTTCCTGGAGCTGACGAAATCGGTGACCGCAGGCGGCGAGACATACTTCCTGCCGGGCGAGTTCAACACCATGGGTATCTGGTACAACTCGAAGATGTTCGCCGACGCGGGGGTCGAGGAGCCAGCGACCGATTGGACGTGGGACGACTTTCACGCGGCCGCGACTGCGGTATTGGGTGAAGAGGGAACCTTTGGGATGCATGTCAATGGCGGTCTCTTTGTCAGTGTGATGCCGTGGCTGCTCACCAACAGCGCCAGCCCGCTCAACGCCGACTGGACGGAGGCGACTGTCGACACGCCCGAGGCGATCGAGGCGGCGCAGTTCATGCGCTCGCTGGTCGAAGAGGGGGTGAGCCCCGAGCCAGGCGGCGAGTTCGACGCCTACACCCTGATGGCGCAGGACAAGCTGGCCATGTTCGGCGCCGGTCGCTGGCCGTTGGCCAACATCCGCGAGTTGGAGATCGTCGACAAGGTGAAGATCGCGCCATGGCCCCGGAAGACCGAGCCGGGTTCGCCGATCGGCTGGAAGTCGTATCCGATCTTCGAGGTCTCCGAGAACAAGGAGGCGGCGTGGGCGTTCGCGAAGTTCATGACGCCGCCGGAGGCGAGCATCGAGATCGCCAAGCTGGGTACCGAAGTGCCGCCGCGCCGCGAGGCGATCGAGAGCGATATCTTCCTGGAGAACTCGCCGGAAGGCATGGATGTCTTGTTCAAGGCGGTCGACTACGCCACGCCGGTGCCGGGTCCGGACAACGGAGCGATCATCCAGTCCGCCATCCAGGAGACATTCGACCAAATCCTGATCGGTAATGTCGACGCGGAGTCGGCGCTCAAGGACCTCAACGAGGACATCCAGTCGGAGCTGTAGGCGGATCGATATGGAGCCTCCGGTGTTGTCGTCCGGCGTCCGGAGGGACACCACCATCCGGCTGGTTCGGTTTCATGGCGCGGTGGCGTCGATCGAAGAATGGCAGATCCTTCGACTCGGGCAGACACAGGGTCTGCCCCTACGGCATAGGCCGCGGGTCTGCCGCCACGGGTGAAACGTGGCAAGGGGCATCATGAGCGCGAATCCGCTACCATCAACCAGCAAGAGTTCGAGCTCCGCCCCGTTGCTTCACGCCGGCGGCACCCGGCCACCCGCCGCCATGCGTCGGCAGGAGGCTCGGGTGGCCTACCTGCTCCTCAGCCCGGTGATCCTGCTGTTTCTCACCTTCATCGCCGGGCCGCTGATCGGTTCGATCGTCCTGAGCTTCTTCGAGTGGGACCTCCTTTCCGATCCCACCTTCGTCGGGATGGACAATTACCGTTTGCTGTTCGAGGACGACGCGGCGCGGACGGCCATCACCAACACGCTCGTGTTCGCGTTCTGGTCGCTGGTGCTCCATGTCGTCGTGGCGTTGCTCCTCGCCCTCATGATCCAGCGGACGATTCCGGTCGTGCTGGATTACCTCTTCCGCACCGCGGTCTTCTTCCCGGTGATCATGTCATGGGCGTCGGTGGCGCTGATCTGGAACTTCATCCTTGACCCGAATTTCGGTTACTTCAATTACTACCTCGAGCTGGTGAGCATTCCCACCGAGAGCTGGTTGCTGTCGCCGGCGTGGGCGATGCCGGCGATCATCCTGGTCGACCTGTGGAAGACGATCGGCTTCACCTTCATCATCATCCTGGCGGGGTTGCAGGGCATTCCCGCGCATCTCTACGAGGCGGCCCGGATCGACGGCGCCAGCGGCTGGCGGCAGTTCGTCGATATCACCCTGCCGATGCTGTCACCCACCCTGTTCCTGGTGGCGATCATCACTTTCATCGGCGCGTTCCAGATCTTCGAGCCGATGTTCATCATGACCGGGGGCGGTCCGCTCGATTCCACAATCAGCATCGTGCAGCTCATCTACGAGACCGGGTTCCGCCGGTTCGAGATGGGTTACGCCGCCGCCATCTCACTGGTGGTCTTCGCGGTCATCCTGGTGGTGACCCTGGTGCAGATGCTGCTGGGCCGCTACTGGGTGTTCTATGAATAGGAGGGGCGAGATGGACACGCGCGCCACGCGCGCCGCCAATGAATCTCGTGATCAGCGATTCTTCCGGCGCGCTCCGGGTTGGGTGCTGAACCTGCTGATGGCGCTGATCATCGTCTTTATGGCGCTGCCGTTCTACTGGGTGCTCGTCACCGCGTTCGCGCCCCAACTGAAGGCGTTCGGTCGCCCGCCCGACTGGATCCCGCTCGACCTGACGTTGGAGAATTTCCGCCGGGTGTTCGACCAGGTGCCGTTCTGGGGCTATTTCTGGAACAGCATCAAGGTCTCCACGATCATCACCGTTGGCTCGGTGATCACCAGCACCCTCGCCGCCTATGCGTTCGCCCGGCTGCGGTTTCCGGGACGGGATGTGCTGTTCGTGATCTTCCTCGCCGCGCTGATGATCCCCGGTCAGGTCACGATCATCCCGACCTTCATCATCATGCGGAACCTTGGGCTGATGAACACGCACGCGGCGCTTTACCTGCCCGCGCTGATCAACGTTTTCGGCATCTTCCTGCTGCGGCAGTTTTTCATGCGCACCCCGCGCGACCTGGAGGACGCCGCCCGGCTCGACGGAGCCGGGCACTTGCGCGTCATCTTCCAGATCGCCGTGCCGCTCGCCGCGCCGGCCATCGCCGCGCTGGCGGTGCTGAATTTCCAGGCCGCCTGGAACGACTATTTCGCGCCGAACCTGTTCCTCACCTCGCAGGACACGTTCACGCTGCCCGTGGCGTTGGTCGAGCTGCGCGGTCGTTTCGGCGGCACCCCGACAACGGTGCTGGCCGGCATCACCCTCGTGCTGGTGCCGGTGCTGATCGTTTTCCTGGTGGCGCAGCGGCGACTCACCGAGAGCATCGCGCTGACCGGAACGCGAGGGTAGGGGCATGGCAACGACCATCAGTACCAACAACCGGGCCGCGAGCGACGATCCCCGCCTGCTGGTCCGGGCCGGCCAGACGATCTGGGAGCATCTGCCGTTGCTGCTGCTGATCGACATCGCGATCATGATGGCGGTGTTTCCGGCGGTCGTGCTGATGGCGGGCGGGCTGCCGTACCTGGCGCTGGTGGCGGGGGCGATCGCCACTGGTCCGGTGCTGGCCGGTGCTTTCGCCGCGGCGGATCGGCTGAATCGCGATTACGTGGTGACTATGTCGACGTACGCCCGACTGGTGCGTTGTCATGCCCTGCGCGGGGTGGCGGTGATGGTTGTGCCGGGACTCGTCGCCATGGTTTTGGTCACCCTGCTGGACGCATTATCGCGCTATCCGGAGGCGACCTGGCTGATGATACCGGTGCTGCTGGATTGCAGCGTGGCGATTATCGTTGCTGTGGCCGGCGTCGCGGTTTTTTCGCTGGCGACCACCGGCGAGCTGCGCGGTTGGCGGTTGTGGCGGGCCTCGCTCGCGGTGGGCGTGGCACAACCGCTTGCGACCTTCGGCGCGCTCGCCCTGCTTGTGGTGTTGGCGTTTCTGGTGCAACGGGCCGGTTTCGTGTTGCTGGCGGTTATCCCCGCACCATGCGCGGTGGTCTTCTCGGCGATGAGCTGGGCGACGGTTGAGCGGTACGAATCCGGTCGGGATGCCCAGTGATGATGGACTGGGGCAACGAAACGACGCGGGTGTGATGTCCGCCTTTGGACCACGAGGTATCTTCACGGTGAGAGATTCATGACCACGACATCCCGAAAAAACGCGACCGGACGTGGCCCGACATTGCAGGACATCGCCGACGCCGCTGGTGTCTCCAGGGCGACGGTGTCGCTGGTGCTCAACGGCAAGAAGGGCATCGCCGACGTCACCCGGCAACGCACGCTCGATATAGCGAGAGAGCTTGGTTATGACGTGACCAATCGATCCGCGAGCGGTCTCGCGCAATCGGTGATTGTGCTGATCGAGCGGCTGCCGACGGCGCCGGTGGCTGACCCGTTCAACCGGCACATCCTGATGAGCATCGAGACGGCGGCGCGGCAGGCGGGTTATCGCGTCGCGCTGGAATTCGTGGGCATTGACGATATGGCCGAACCGGGACGCTGGATGCACGGCTTGACGGCGGGGCTGATCATCCTGGGTGGCGGCGACCTCCGGGCGGAGTGGGTTGACCTGGCGGTCAGGTCGCGCCTGCCGGTGGTGATGGTGGACCATTTTGTTTCGGATGTCGAGGTGCCGGCGATCGTGCCGGACAACTTCACCGGCGCCTACAAGATGACGCAATACCTGATCGACATGGGGCACAGCAGGATCGGCTTCATTCGCGGACCGTCGAAATATTGGACGCTGAGCGAGCGGATGGCGGGATACATGCTGGCGATGCATCATGCCGGGATCGGTCCAGACCTGGCGCTGATCCCGCCGCGGGTGTCGCATGGCGAGGAGAAGGGGCGAGGCGAGATGCAGACCATGCTCGCCCTGCCCGAGCCGCCGACGGCGGTGTTCGCGGTGAGCGACCAGACGGCGATGGGCGCCTATCGGGCGGCGGCGGAGCGGGGTCTGACCATCCCCGACGACATCTCGATCGTTGGCTTTGACGATATCGATGTGTCACGCTCGCTGAGCCCACCGCTGACGACGATGCGGAACCCGGTCGACGAGCTGGGCTCTGTATCGTTCGAGCGGCTGTTGCGGTTGATGCAGGGTGACGGCCACGATGCGTCGACACGGGTGAAATGGACGATCCCGACGACGTTGATCGAGCGAGGGTCGGTGCGGGATATCAGCGAGGATGACAGGTAGCCTCGACCTGTCAATGGGTCGAGAGCCTCCGCATCAAGACTCGAAGGATGGGAGAGAACCTCGGGCATCATCAGCCCGAGGCACAGGCGAATCGCACTGAGGGCAGGTCTACGGAGTTCCGTCTGGATCGTAGAGCCAGGTTTCGATTGTGCGGTTGCCGACGCTGGACCATTCCGGCTCCGGTTGCACCGGCGATATCCATGTCTCGCCGGGATCGCCTTCGCTGGCGGTGGGACTGTTGAAATTTGTGGCCACCAGCAACGAACCGTCTGGTGAAACCGTGTACCAGATGTTCGCCGATTGCGAGAGGTCGAAGTCGGGTGGGGTGATCTCCCACGCTTCGCCGCGCTCGGCGTCAAGTACGTAGCCTGTCGTGGCTTCGTCGCCGGTGTGGCCGGTGATGACGATGGTGCTGAAGTCGTGGGACGGACTCAGCGACGTTGCCGTGCCGAGGTCGGGATCGTCGAGGCGAGCGGCGATCTCGCCGGTGCGCTTGTCGACGATGACTATGGAAGTATCGGTGGGGCCGCCGCCGGAGCGCAGCACCACCCATGGCGAGGCCGGCAGTGTGCGATCGATATGATAGCCGCTGAGCTCGGGCAGGTCGGTCCATTTACCAGAGACGAGGTCGAGATGGTGCCAGGCCCGCTCGCCCGTGGCCTCGGGCGTTCCCGCGGATGGATTCGTCATGACCAGTGCCGAAGATGCGCCAGGGAGTACCTGTTCAATCGTGCCTGCACCCACCGTGAATGTAGCTGCGGTGCCATCGGCAATGTCGAGCAGGCTGACCGTCGAGCCGGACCATGCCAACAGCTCGTTGCCGTCATCGATGAATCCGGCGATGAATACCTGGCCGTCTGCGCCGATGTCGCTTGCGCTGAATGTCTGGATGCGCTCGTCAGTGGCGGCATTATCGATATGGATGACCTCGGATGGTACGTCGGTGACGTATGCCAGGAGGGGCGATTCGCCGTCTGCCATGACGGCAACTGTCTGCGGCTCTCCGAAAGGACGCCCGTAATTCAGGTCGGTGGCCCGGGCGGCTTCAAGGTTCCCCGGGATGATGACGGTACTGGAATTTCCGGAGGCGGTCGCAACTGGCTGGAGCGATCCGGCCGCGGCTTCAGGAGTGGGGAACCGAACCAGCATCGTTGCCGGATGCTCCAGGTCGACGGCGGTCAAGGTGGGGATGGCGGCGGTGTCGAATGTGCCGCCGAACAGGTCGTTCGTTGTCACTTCGTCTCCGGAACGCACATCGAGGATGCGCCAGTTGGTCATGTCGCCATCGACAGGAGTGAACTGGAAGAAGCCGAAGAGCTGTTCGTTCGGACTATCGGGATAGAGCGTCGACAGCGTTTCACCCGTTTCGAGGTCGAGCGAGATGCGGCTGCCGTCGGCGTGCTCGACGATGGCGATGCCGGTGTGCAGGATTTGCGAGATACCGACACCGTCCGGGTCGTGGTACGTCTCGCCGTTGCGCAGCGGGATCGTCAGACCGCTTTCACCGAGGCCGCCGGCTTCGTTCCTGTCGAGCAGCGGCCACGGCTCGGATTCAATGACCGGCACGACGTTGCCCGGGATGATCCGCGACAGTGCCGAGGTCGTGGGATTCGCGACCGGTGAGGCGAAATCCTGGGCGGGGAGGGTTTGCACTGTACCGGTTGGCACTTCCCACCAGCCGGTGAGTTGGACATCGAGCTGTGTCCATTCGCCGTCCGGTTCGAGCGGGGCGATATAGCTGTTGCCGTGTTCGGTGTCATTCAGGAGCAGGCATGATCCGCTCGGCGAGATGTCGATGAGTTGCGGATAGAGATTAATCTCCGACTGTGTGGAAGGTGCGTTAATCAGGAACACCTGTCCTGTCGAGCCGCTGAGCACGGTCACGTGACTGTTGTCCGCGGCGGCGGCGATTGCAATGCCTCGTTCATCCAGATGGACGCCTTGCCGGTAATCACCAGCAACCTGGGCGATGACCTCACCGGTCGACAAGTCGATCAACGATGCGCCCGTTTCATTGGAGATGGCTGACCAGTCACCGCGAGATACGCGATACCCCTCGGTCGTGATATCGATGGTTTCGCCGGTGGTGGTGTCGAGCCAGATGGATGCTCTTCGGACGGATGGCGTGGCATCAGGCGGTTGCAGGGCAATGATGACGGCTGAGCCATCTGGGGCGAATTCCGGATTCTTGATCGCCGTGTCTCCGTTGGATTCGTAAATGAGCTCTACCTCCTGATTCGTGTCCAATGGAACGCGGAGGACATGACGCTCGTTCACGATGATTACGCCGTCTGATAGTAGGCGTACGTCGGCAGCGGATATCTTCGTCGAATCTGTGGGTAGAACGCGATAAAGCACAAGCTCGCCGGTCGCGCCGTCCTCAATACGCAGGACGACGTTTCCGTCCTCGTCGATGCCCAGAAATGCCACACGGTGTTCACGCACCGCGACGCTGGATGGCTCGATGAAGCGCATGCCGTCAGTGGTGGAGACAAGGCGCGCCTCACCCAGGTCATTCGGCAGGAAGAGGATCTCGAAGTCGGACGGGCTGAAGCTTCGGAAGAGCAGTGCCGCGGAGCCTGACCCTGCAACCGTGCTGTTGTGCGAATCGACATACGGGATCATGAGGTGGTCGAAGCCTTCGCCGCGAATATCCGCAACGGTGCGTTCCTCGCCGGTGGCGAGGTTGATGACGCGGTAGTTCGTGCCGTCGCTTCGCTCCACCCCAATCAGGTAATTCCCAACGACCGTCACGGAGTGGGATGTCGTGCCCATCGAATCGATTACCGGGAACGTCCACTGGTGGCCAGTCGTCAACGACGTTGCCAGGATGGTCTCGTCGTCGTCCGATTCAGTCGCAAAGACAACGCCGTCGTCCCAGCCCCAGATAAGGTACGTATCTTCAATTGAAACGATCTCGCCGGTGTCGGCAATCGGGATCGACAGGATTGTTCCATCACGAACAATGGGTTCCTGCGCCTCGCCAATGGCGATCAGGGTGTTTGGGTCGACGCCGTCCCAGACGACCGGTCGGTATCCCGGTGCGCCGCACGAAAGCGAGCCTCCTTCCGGAGTGGTTCCGGGCGACGACTTGGCGAAGCTGGGCGATTCTGCCGGGTCCGGTGACGTATCCGGTCGTTGCGCCCAGTACAACGCGCCCGACAACGAGATCAGCACCGCGAAAATCAACGCTGCCGCGATCACCGGCGATTTGAGCGACCACCAGGCGACCTTGTCCTCATGGTGGCGGCGAGGGGATTTCCAGCTTGTGCCGATGTTGCCTGTGCCGGGCGCGGAAAGTGTTCCGCTGTGCATCATGCGCTCCTCGATGCGTTGACGTGCGGGCAGGATGCCGGGCATCGTCACCGGGCGTGCCGCCAGGTCATGAAGCTGGCGCGCGCCGGATTGTGCCCGGGCGAGCTGCCCGGTCGGGTCGTCGATTCGCGAGGAGTCGCCGACGGGCGTCCCCGTCACGAAGCCGTCGAGCCAGTGATCGAAGCGGGTTTCCGGGTCGTGTCTGGAGCCGAAGAGGGAATTACGACGTGGCATGATCGTCCTCCGGGATGGTCGGGGCGTATCCCAGCTCGGTCAGCACCTCGCGCATGGTGGCGTAGGCGCGGAACTGGGCGGATTTCACCGCCGAAGTGGTGATGTCGAGGGTGGTGGCGATCTCGGGGCCGGTGAGCCCGGCCAGCCGGAGCTCGACGATGCGGCGCTGGCGATCGGGCAGGTGCGAGAGCGCCTCATGCACGGCGCGGTCGGTGTCGCGGTCGATTGCCTGCTCGTCGGGCAGGCGGTCAGCGGCGGGCAGCTCGATGGGTGGTTGGTCCTTGAAGGGGCGCAGCATCCGGTCGAGAGAGAGGTGGAACCGCCTTCGCCGGTGATGATCGACGATGGTGTTGTGGGCGATGGTGAAGAGCCAGCCGCGAAAGGTCGAGCCGGCGTGGCGTTCGTTAGGCTGGTAGTCGGGGAGCGCCGTGAGCACGCGTTCAAAGATGCGCGAGGTGGCGTCCTCGGCGGCTTCCGGCGATTCGAGGCGGCGCAGGCAGTAGAGATAGACCGGCTCGAACCAGGTGGCATAGATCGTCGCGGTCGCCCGCGGATCGCGTTGGGCCGCCCGGATCTCCTCCAGCGTCGGGCCGGATTCTCGGCTCGATGCCGGGGAGTTCCGCTGTTGCGATGGTGTCGCCCGGTCTGAGTGGGTACGGGCTCGCATGGCGTCCATGCAGCGACATTCCTCGTCTGCGAGATTCGTCGGGCCGCGCGGCCCGTTGTGTCAATCGTCTACAGAGAGGGTAAACGCCGATGGCGACAAATGGTTGCGGTGGTGGGAACCATCGCGTCGCCGCCAGGAAATTGACACGATTTTGACACGCAGCCCGCCGTAGGGTCAGCAGTCGCACAACCGGGATGGGGGAATGCGCCGCGATGCGAGTGCCTTGATGTTCATGTGATGATGCGCTGGAAGACGGTTCCGGGTGATAAACTGGTGAGCACCTGTGCCAAGAGATGTCTTGTATCTCGAAGAGTTGTTTGCTGGCCTGGCGCGGGTACGTGCGGAGTTTACCGTCGATGGTCGATGGGTAACGACGTTTCTGGTGCAGCTTGAAGTTGTTCACTTGGGAAAGTGGAAACCCGCCCGGCGCTACGACGACGCGCATGGTCGGCCACACATGGACATTCTCGACACCTCTGGCCGGGAACGCGAGAAGGTGTGGCTGGACTGCACGAGCAACGAGGCGGTAACGATGGCCCGCAAGGATTTCGATGAGAACTGGCGCCAATACGTGGCCGAATTCCTGGAGCGATAGCCGATGGTGAAGCGACTGAACATCACTGATGAGGCGCGGGCAGAGGCCAGTCGAAGAATGGCGAACTTCTTCGCGTTCACCGAAGATGTCCTGGAGGATCCGAGCATTCTCGACCAGATGCCGGACGCCTCGGAAATCGATCCGATTCCGAAAGCGGAGCGAGAACCGGGACGGCACTATGACGTGGAAACGCGCCGGATGGTGGTGACCGTGACGCCGGTTCAGCCTGAAGAGCTCAATCGACGTACATCTGCATAGCATCCACGGCAGTGCCAGAGATTCGCAGCCGAGCCAGGAGATGCTGACGATTGTGCCGCCAGGTGAATCACGCAATGTGGTTGCCTGGTGAACAGGTTCAGGCGGTGGCAGGGTGCTTTCGGGGTCGTCCAAGGCGCCGATCGCGCATTGCGTCCACTTCCTCGGGCGTGAAAACCAGCGAATTACCCACGATCTGACCAAGGTTCCGTGACTTCGCGAGAGAGGGTACACGGCGGGTGGATATGCCCAGCTCTGTCGCCACTTCTTCACTCGAATAGAGTTTCGGCAGCTTGAATGCACCTGGTTGTCGCTCGATGGGATCCCAGTCCAATGACGGAGCTGGGATCGCGAATCCGTCTTCCGTCGCGGCCTCAATCCATTCCGCCAGGATGGTTTCCGCTTCCCGGCCGATCCCTTCCCAGGTTTCCGAGAAGCCGACGACGCCGGCAATGTCCGGAAAGACGATCTCCCAGCCGTCGCCGTCCGGTGTCGGAAACGCCGCGAATGGATACTTCGTCGCCAGGGCGGCTGGTCCTGATATGTGCTTCGACATGGCGAGTTCCTTATCCTGCCAAGGAAAAATAGGAATATCTTAGGGATATCTGTTGAAGTGCAGAGAGTGAGATACGGGGTACGCTGAGTCGTGATCAGTCAATCACTATCGCCCGATCCGGCGTGGGATTGCTCGGCAATGGCGGCACGGAGCCGCTCGACCTGTTTCTCGGGGTCGTCGACCTCGACGCAGATTGTGTCATAAAAGTGCCCTTGAAGCTCAAGTGTGATGGTTTGCTCAGGATGGCGCCGCACCCAGAATGAGCGCACTCGTGGCTTGTCCCAAAACCGCCAGTAGGCGCCAGCGGTGTAGTATCCGGGGATGTTGGTACCGGGCATGCGGATGCCGAGGGGACCGTTGCGGGCGAGCTCAGGCTCATAGCCAACCGAGACGATCTGCTCGTAGGGCACCTCGATCGAGCGGCGCAACGACCACAACCGGTGCCATCCGGTTGGGAGAATGCGGACGGCGTTCCAAAGCAGGTCGATTTCGACAGGCGCCACGTTGCGTTCCTTTCGGTTTCGTTCGGTTTGGTGCGAGAACATCCCGGTTGGGCGGGCACATTCAGCCCGAACGGGTCAGGATGCAGAAACGGTGAGAGAACAATCCGGGCGATTGTGACGTAGATTCAAACAGAACCGCGTCCGGACCGGAAAGGCAGCGTTGGTCTCAACGCGCGGGACACCGTTCGAATCATGTGTGTGCTTCAGGATACACGAGGGCGCTGGGAGGCTGCCGGGAACATATCCTGAGGACCGTGACACCGCGGCGTTGTAACCGATACGCGCACCGCGCCGCTTCGTGATTCGGGGGTGGCACGGGACCTGCTTGCAAGGACCCTGATGGGTTCGCCGCAATGGTATCAACTCATGCCATAGCGCGTGTGACAGCGCACCGCGAGAAGGAAGCTCCATGATGGGTTCGCCGCAATGGTATCAACTCATGCCATAGCGCGTGTGACAGCGCACCGCGAGAAGGAAGCTCCATGTCGACATCAACCGCACCAACCACCGGGCAGCCTCGACGACGCAGCAAAGCCATCGACCCCGCCCGTCGCAATCGTTTGCGCGGGCTCGGCGCGGGGATGTTGGGCGCGCTTGCCATGATCGCGATCTTCATCCTGCTGCGTCCCTGGACAGGTTCGGTGTCGGTGCTGGATACCCTCGCCGACGCCACCCTGCTGGCGATGCCGATCGGCCTTTTCTCATTCTTCCTGGAGACATTCGGCAGCAATGCGAAAACGCTGTTCCTGATCGGGCTGATCCTGCTGCTGGTGCTGACCGGAGGTGGATTGGGTCAGGCCTACGCCGCGCAAACGGCGGGCGCGCGGCGACCGATCTGGTCTCGGGCGCAGGCCTACGTGGTCGGAATCGCCGTCATTTTGGGACTGTTCCTGCTGGTGGTGGCGGGCTCGCAGACGCCGGATGTCATGCGCGGCATGAAGGCGGTGAAAGCGCTGGTGGTAGTGGCGATCGGCGCGGAGGCATGGGCGATCGTGACCGTGCTGACTCTCACCACGCTGCGCCAGCGCGACCCGCAACCGCTGACCGAACCGGATTCGCTGACGGCGGACGGAATCGGTCGCCGCCGGCTGGTGTCGATTGTGGGGGCAGCGGCGGTGGCGCTCGGCGCGGCTACTGTGGTTGGCCGCGAGATTCAGCGGGTCGCCACACGCAAAACGGTTGGCACCGCCTCGCAGGGTGAGATTCCACCGCCGATCACGCCGGTTGACGAGTTCTATGTGATCTCGAAGAACTTCGTCGATCCATCGCCGGAGCGCGGCAACGACTGGGAGGTCGAGATCGATGGCCTGGTCGAGAGTCCCGGTTCAATCAGCCGGGCCGAGCTGGAGGAGCTGGCCGGTCCGGATTTTGTGGCAACACTGACCTGTATCAGCAACCCGATCGCCGGCGAGCTGATCAGCACCGCGCGCTGGACCGGCGCGCCGCTGTCCAGTGTGCTGCAACGGTTTGGCGTACGGCCAAACGCGGTCGACCTGGTGGCGGAGGGTGGGGACGGTTACAGCGATTCCTTCCCGATCGAAAAGGCGCTGGCGCCGGAGACGCATATCGTCTGGGCGATGAATGACGAGCCGCTGCCGAGGCTGCATGGCACGCCGGTACGGCTGATCGTACCTGGGCTGTACGGTATCAAGAATGTGAAATGGCTGACGAACCTTTCGGTGGTTGCTGACGACTATCAGGGATTCTGGCAGGATCGCGGCTGGACGGACGAGGGCATCGTCAAGACCACGAGTCACTTTGATGTGCCGGAAAACCGTGATGTGCTGGCCTCCGAGCGGCAGAAGATCGGCGGTGTCGCCTTCGCCGGGGATCGCGGCATCTCGCTGGTCGAGGTCAGCTTCGATGGTGGTGAGATCTGGGAGGAGGCGACGATCGCCGCGAACCCGAGCCCGGCGGGGCTGAGCTGGGTGATCTGGACGATGCTATGGGCGCCGAAGCCGGGGACATACGATCTGGTGGTCCGTGCCACCGACGGCGAAGGTAATCTCCAGACCGCCGAAACCGCGCCGACGCTACCCGATGGCGCCAGTGGCTACCATCGGATCACAGTCGGTGTGGCGTAGGCGGTAGAGCGATGTGCTGCCAAGAGGACGTTTGGACAGCCGGAGGTCTGGAACTGTAGCCTCGCCCACTGGCGGGTACTGGTTCCAACTATTTGCATGCTGTGTGCGGAACCTTGAGTCGAGACGGAAAGATCATCGTTTGATTCACGTTCCGGAGGCAGCGTTCACTCCGTGCCAGATGTCTGCACGGCGGGAACGGGACGGAAGCGCACGTCAGATCGATACGACCAGTGGCGGATTTTGCGCTGTGGAGATCGAAATCGGCGCCAAACTCGCCGTATCAGTGTACGAACGATCTATTTAGTTGGAACCAGTACCACTGGCGGGGCGAGGCTACATGATGCGGACCGTGATTGCTGATTGTACTGTCATGGACCGGTGGTGACGGGCGCCTGGTACCAGTTGGAGAACCAGCCTTCCGCGACCAGCACCGGCTCGGCGCCTGGCTGGGCAGCGACGACCCAGATCGGCGCAGGCGTTTCGCTCAATGCGGCGTCGGCATCCGTCAGCGCGATGCACGTGCCATCGGGAGAGGGAATTGCGGCGAGCCTCGTGGTGACGATGCCTTCTGGTACCGGAATATCCCACTGCTCGCCGGTCGACGGCCGGTTCGCCTTGATGAACACTTCGTCGTCCAGGCGCGTGAGGATGAGTGACCCATCGGTGCTGGCATTCATCCAGGTGGCGCTCACACTGCCTCCGATGCGAGCTGCGCCGAGATCACGCAGCTCGTTTGCAGGAACGCCAGTGGCCGGATCGAAGAACACCATGCTCGGCCCGGATTCGTAGTCACTCCTGGTCAACTCGACGACATGGTCAACTGTCACGCGAGGCGTGCCGGGTTCGACAGGACGATGTGCGAACATAAAGTGATCCAGCGTATCGACGTCCTGAAGAGCACTTGTCCGACCATCCATCCATTTCCAGGTTGAAGGGCTCACCGCAGGCGTCTGCCGCAGGCCGATGAGCGCGCCCTCGCCGCCGGGAGCGACGACGGCGCCATAGAGTGTTCCTTCGTATTTGCCGGTTTCTGCAGATTGGGATTGCTCACCGGTGGTAACAGTGCCAACCATGTTGTCGATCACGTAGTTGAGTGCCGACCCGGAGGGCGAGAAGAAGGCAAATCCTTCCCGAACCGGGTATTTGAGCGATTGCTGCGTAACTCCGGTGGGTACATCGTCCGCCAGGCTGGCTACAGGGAAGATGGTCAGTCCGAGTGAGAGATCACCATCGCCGGTTAGCACCCACGGTGCGGAAACGCTGCTGCCGTCGGGCGAGACGGCGACAAGATCAGCATGCGTGGCGAGGTCGGGATCGGTGCCCGGAATGCGCACGGTCGATGTCGGGTCGGCGGAGGTCATCACGAGCACGGACGGAGCGACAGGCCGCGCGTTCCCTGTCCCTTTGTTGGCGTCGTCAGGTATGACAACGAGCGCGAGTGTGGTGCCATCAGCTGACACCTTCGACTCAACAAAGAACGGCTGAAGCTTGTGATCCGGATACGCCGAGCTAACAGGGGTTTGGTCCATTGTAGGAAGGTAGGATACCGTCCAGTCCGTCCGCTCCGGGTTCGCCGGTGCCACTACCCAAGGACCAAACTGGAGCGCTTCGATACGTGACTGAGTGCTGTACGGCTGGCTCGCATATCCAACGATTGTCGTTTCGCCGGTGGCAAGATTTCTCGTCGTGAACGTGCCGTTGCCGATGCCAATGGCGATGTCGGGCACACCAGAATTGAAGACGGTTGTTGCCGCCCATGTCGAGACAACCTCGTCCTCCCCATCGGCTGTTGTAGCCCGCTTCAGCGTAAGATCACCAGAATCGCTCATGTTATTCGTGCGATAGACGAGTCCTTTGTCTGCCAGGCAGGTGTTCACATCGGGTACGGGTGTGCTGAACGGGGTCGCGGGCAAGCTGCCGGAGAGGGCGGGCAGGCGGACCGGTGGTGTCTCCTCGTGCCATAGCCGCGACCATGGTGTTCCCAGCGCAACGATGCCAACGACGATCAGCAGCAGGATCGCTGCGCTCGCCGCCGGAGTGACGCGGCAGGCCCATCTTGGTACCGGGCCTCCTTGCGGGCTCGAAGAATGTCGCGCTCCAGCGCTGATGGGTTGGGGGTGGTCCGGTGCCGGCCGAGTTCGAGAACGGTCCGGGACTGTTCCTTCCCACGGATTTGCGGTGTTGATGCTCGCGCCTCCCGGCGTCGCTGCTCCTTCATACATGATGCTCTCCCATAGCTGTTCTGGCGGGCCGCCCTGCCGCGATTCTGCTGCCCGAGCGAGGTCATGAAACTCGCGGGCGGCGTTATCGAGGAGGGACGGATCCGCATTCGTACCGGCGGAATAGTCGCTGGCGTCCGGGGTCGACCGGCCAGAGGCAAGCGCGTCGAGGTAGTCGTTGAAGCGGTCTTCGGGGGATGGGGTGTGGTGTCGGGTCATGATGATCTCCCGGTGTGCAAATCTGGGAACCGGTCGCGAAGGGTTGAATAGGCGCGGAACTGGGCCGATTTCACGGCGGAAGCAGTCATGCCGAGCGTCTCGGCGATCTCCGCGCCGGTCAGGTCGGCGAGCCGGAGCTCGACGATCCGGCGCTGGCGATCCGGCAGGACGGCGAGCATGGCCCGAAGTTGGCGCGCCTCGTCACGGGCAATTGCCTGCGCCTCGGGCGAGCGGCCGGGATCGAGCAGGTGCGTTGCATCCGCATTGCCGTCGCGGTCCGGCGCGTCGAGCGAGGCGTGATGCCGGTTGCGACGGTGCATGTCGGTGACGACGTTGTGGGCAATGGTGAAGAGCCAGGCGCGAAAGGTGGCGCCCGGGTTGTCGGGATCTGGTGAGAATCCCGGAAGGGCGGTCAGGGCGCGAATGAACGTTTGCGATGTCGCGTCGGCGGCGCGATCCCGGTCGGCCAGGCGGCGCAGGCAATATCCGAAGACCGGCCTGGCGTAGCGCCGATAGAGCGGGGCGAAGGCGGATCGGTCAGCGATGGCGGCACGAATCGTCGCCATCTCGGCGGCGCGGTCCGAATCGTTCGGGAGGCCGGTGTCGATGGAGTTGTGGAACGATTCCCAGGTCACCTGCGCCATGTCCCATCCCGATTCCCGATCCGGTGAACGGTTCGCTCACCGCCACCAATCCCTGCCGTCGCCCATCAAAGGAACGCGAGACTGCCGATCGGGTTGCGGTCGACGTGATGAAGGTAGCGTGGATGGCGGGAGGTGGAGACCGGCAATGTTATCGCGGGGTGAGACCGTTCATCAGCAGGTCGACGATCTCTTCCGCCATGGCGGCGTTCGGGTAGGGGATGTCCTGGTGATACCGGGCGAACTGAACCTGGGTGGCGATCGCCCCGAAACAGACCCGGGCGGCGATGCGATGATCGACAGGACTGATCTCCCCTGAAGCGACGCTCTCGGCGATCGGTCCTTCCAGGTGCGCCCAGGGTCGCTGGAAGTCCTTCCAGAAGCTCTCCTGTCGTGCAGCATCCACGTGTTGGTGGAGGTCGCCAAAGAGGCGAGCAAGATCGGCTCGTTCGGTGCTGAACAGGCAGGTTGCCACGGAAATCAGCTTCTCCCGCAGGGTCGTGCCACTGCTGACCGCGTTTGCCTGGTTGTCCCGCGAGCGCGTGGACCCCATCCGCAAGACTTCCAGAAAGAGGTCCTCCTTGTCGCGGAAGTGGTGATACAGCGTCGCCTTGGTGACATTGGCGGAGTCGGCGATCTGCTGCATGGAGACAGCGGCAAAGCCGAACTCAATGAACTTGTCGAACGCTTCGTGAAGGATGCGTTCGCGCTTGCTGGTGGGCGCGGATGTGGGTAAATGTGCCAACGAGATCCTTCCTGAGCACGTCATCTTGAAGCGGGTTGCGGCTACCAGTATAGTCGATTTCTGTGACTCTACCAACCGGTTGGTCGGTTTGGGTGCGATTAGGAATTGTCGGAGGCGATACCCTCCTCCGCGGTCATGCGCCGCGGAGGAGGGTATCGCCATGAACGATAGCACGCTCCCCGCCGCCTGCACCGCGTTGTAGACCGCCGTCTTGCCCAAGGGATGCCCCAGCGCCTCCAGGATCAGCGCCACCCCGCCGTCGCGGTGACCCCGAACACGTACAGCATCACGGCGATGCCGCGCAGCCGCGTCGAGGTGTGGGCGCGGATGACGCCCTGGGGATAGACGCGGAAGGTGTGGCCGCAGCGCACACAGCGGACCCGCTCGACGGTGGCGTGGTCGAGCTGGGGATCGCGCAGCGGCTTGCGCACGTCCTGGTGGTGCTGGAAGTGCTGGCCGCCACAGTCCGGGCGGGGACACACGGTCGGGGCGGAGACGTGGGTGAGATCGACGGTGGGCAGGATGAGCTTGAGGCGCATGGTGGGACTCCTGACGGACAGGCGGCGGTGATGAGACGTCCATCATACACCCGTTCTACCGAGGTATGAACAATCGAATCGCACGCAGTGTATTTACATTATGTCCGTACACGTGTATCATGGAGCAAGCAGCCAGCCCCGTCGAGCAGGTACCAAACCGGGCGTCCTCCGCCCGAATGGCGTGGAGTTGGCAGGCGCGCCGGTGAGGTCATCCCAAAACGACCCCGGCGCGTCGCTGTGTTCTGATGGACCGCTGAATCGCCACCCAGCCATAGGCGATTTGGCATGCACATCTCCACGTGCATCACGACATAATTGATGGCCTTGAAGCACCGGAACGAAAAATCTGTCGACAATGACCAGAGCATCAACCACTCCACTCCCTCAGTGCCTTGTCCGCAATCCGGCGATTCTGGCAGGCAAGCCAGTCGTCAGGGGCACCCGGACATCCGTTGAAGTCGTCCTGGAGTATCTCGCGTACAACCCCAGCTTCGATGAGCTGTTCGCCGACTATCCCCGCCTGACCATGAACGATGTGCAAGCCTGCTTCGAATATGCTCACTCACGGGTGCAGGAGTCAGCACGTCACAGGGAAGCCGCGACCATGCCCACATGAAGATGTTCCTGCTCGACGAGGGACTTCCGCTTCGCCTGGCCACACATTTGCACGAGCGCGGGCATGACGAAACCGTCGTCGGACGCCACTATCCCTTCGCCCTTGCCGATCGGGCCATCTTGCGGATCGCCAACGCAGAACAGCGTACCGATCTTACCAATGACCAGGACTTCGGGGACCTCGTCTTCAGGGATCGACTGAGTCACGCCGGTATCGTGCTCTTCCGGCTTGGCTTCGTCTCCATCGATGTTCGAATGGCGTCCATGGAGGGGGTGCTGACCGACTATGCCGACAACTTGAACCATTTCATTGTCATCACACAACGGAATGTCCGTGTCCACTCCATCGGGGCCGAAGAGTCCAGCGGTTGCGCCGATCCCGAGGAAGGCGATCCATCATGACAACAGTAGAATTCCAGATCAACGATCCCAGCGTGCAGGCTGCCGTCGACGTGCCGCAAAACCTGATCCTCGCCCGCTTCCCGTCATCGATCTTCGAGATCGGCGAGGCAGAAGAACCCGACAGCGTCTGCTTTCGCGACGTCGGCCCTGCGGCCCAACTTACCGGAGAACCTCTTCAGGCGTGACGCGACGCTGGGGATCCAGGCTCTTGCCGAACGACAACCCACGTTGCTCAGGTGAGTCCGGCGCGCCTGGCGACGGCAATCGCGCCGATACGGCTCGACACCTCGAGCTTGCCAAACAGGTTGGTGATGTGGGTGGCGGCGGTGCGGGGACTTATGAACAGCGCATCGGAGATGCCGGCCGTGGAGCGCCCCTCGGCGAGCAGGCGGAGCACGTCCAGTTCGCGTGCGGTCAGCTTGTAATTGGCGACCTGCTCGGCGGCGTGGTCGGGAATCGTCAATGACTGCCGGGGACCTACGATCCCCCGGGCGAGGATGGTGATGCGCCGGGTCATGGTGGGAAAGTCGAGGTTGCCGCCGGCATTCCAGCTCTCTCGATAATCCTCATCGCTCAGGTGCTCCCTGGCGGCGGATTCGATTCCGGCAAGCTCGTCGATCTTCAGCGGCGTCGGGTCGGAATCGAGCTCTCCGCGATGGTGCGCGGCGGCGGCCAGCATCTCGATCGCGCCGGTGTGGTTGCCGGTTTTGGAGCACATTGCCGCCACGCACTCGGCGTTTTCCATGAGGCTGAGCCGCTCATCGATCTCCACGCCCAGTCGCGTGCTTTCGATCGTCAGGGTGGCCGCCTCCGCGAGGTTCCCCTCATCCATCATCACCGTCGCGAGAATGATCATCGCCAGCCCTTCGACTGACCGCTGCCCATTTTCGCGAGCCAGCGTGACGGCCTCCGTCAGTGCCTCGTTCGCGTGTGCGTACCTGCCCCGGGCGCGAGCGACACGACCGAGGTTGATCAGGGTGTCGGGGATATCCTGGTTGGCCTGAATCTGCCGCTTCAGCTCGAGCGCGTGGTCCAGGATCGGCTCCGCATCGTCGATATCCCCCTGTTCGAGGATCACGGCGCCGAGATTGCTGGCGGCGACCGCTTCCATCTTGGTGTCGTCCGCCGCGGCAAATCGTGACTGACTTTGCTCGTAGTAGTTCCGGGCGTCATCCAGCTTGCCCTGAAAGTAGGCGATGTTGCCCATGTTGCCACAGGAAATGGCAACGTTTCTCTCCTTGCCTGCACTCCGGGCGAGCTTCGCGGCTCGAGAATGGAGCCCGATTGCGGTGGCAAAGTCGCCAGTGTCCTGAGCCACCGCGCCAAGACCTGTCAGGGCGCGGAACTCGTCCGCGAACCGGCCCGTGATGGTGGAGCTCGCAAGCGCCGCCTCGAAATGCATCCTGGCGCTTTTCATATCTCCCTGGTAGTTGGCGAGACAGCCTGCCCCATAGAGCGCTTCGGCATAGACCTCCGTGGAGTCATCGTCACTGCCGGCGAGCGCCTGTTGCAGCCAGTGACGGCAGGCGGAAATGTGACCGCGATTCGCCAGGTAGTTCCAGATTGCCGCGCCGAGGCGAAGCGTGAGGTTGGGGTGGCCGTGCGCGAGCGCCCATTCGGCGGCGGCCCGGAAATTATTTATGTCGGGATCGAACCGGTTGGTCCAGAGGTCGATGCGCTGGTCGAACGGAACGGTGTTGTTGAGCTCGGCCAGCTCAACGCACCAGGCAGCGTGGGCGAGGCGGGCCTCATCCTCCTCGCCGTGCTGGGCGAGCTGCTCCAGGCCGTAGTCGCGCAGGGTCTCCAGCATGAGGAAGCGGGGATCGCCACTCGCGGTCGGCATCGGTTGCACCAGGCTGTGATCGACCAGCGCGCTCAGCACATCGAACGGGTCCCGGTTCGCGTCGGTCGGCGC
>Ga0209176_10000020_pt1 | contig 49710 bp, 50 predicted proteins | sample NGEPer11B_FD_184511 | JGI IMG/M metagenome (GOLD analysis project Ga0209176, IMG submission 184511) | Arctic peat soil microbial communities from the Barrow Environmental Observatory site, Barrow, Alaska, USA - NGEE Permafrost305-11B... | ecosystem: Environmental > Terrestrial > Soil > Wetlands...
CGCGTAATTCGGGCAGGTGGTGGGGGCAACCTGAAGGTCGACCGGTGTGCCGCCGCCGTCGATGTAGGCGATGCATTCGACCTCGCTGGTGAACGCCACGGTCGGCGACTCCGCCGTCGCCAGGCTCGCGAAGTTCGGACAGGTGGTGGGGGCAACCTGGAGATCCGCCGGTGTGCCGACGTCGGTGATGTAGGCGACGCAGTCAGTCTCGTTGTCGAACGCGTTGGTGGCATCACCGGCAGGCGCAAGATACTGCCAGTTGCCGTCGTTGCAGGCGGACGTGTCGACACCGCCCCCGCCACCGCTCCTACCTCCCTGACTACTACCTCCCTGAATCTCCGCGTCGTTGCCGGAGCCGCCCTTGTTGGTCTCGCCGTCGACAAGGATGTCGTTGCCCGAATTGCCGCGCAGGACGTCGTCTCCCCCAAAACCACAGAGGATGTCGTTGCCAGAGCCGCCGCGGAGGTCATTGTCGCCATCGTCGCCGAGCACCACCTGGTTGCCCGATCCGCCCCGGCCGTACACCACCTCGTAGCCTGGGATCGCCTCGCCATTGCGCGCGGCCTCGCAGATGTCCGGGCCGCTTTGCGCGCTGACGGTCTGGGCCGAGACGAGCATCGTCCCCAGCAGCAACATGAGTGCGTTGCAGGTGAGCAGTCGTTTCATCATCGCGTCCTTACTCCAATCGCCATTCCGGCCGTCGCGGTGTGCCGTGTGCCCGACGCGAGAGCGTGAATCAGGTTGCCCTCGCAAGTGAAGCCGTCACGATCGTCATCGTCGCTGTTGGTACCATCGGGACACGTCGTATTCCCCCAAACGGTTGTGAACAGGTAGGCGCCGTCCATGTACACGCCGGTCAGGTCGGCATCGATCAGGATCGCACCGCGCAGAACTGCGCCGCTCAGGTCAGCGTTGGCCAGGTCGGCACCAGTCAGATCGGCGACGCGCAGGTCGACACCGGACAGATTGCAATTGACGAGATTGAGATCGGCGAGATCGGGGGTGTTCTCGGGGTAGTCGTACGACTGGGCGAGTGTGCAGTCGGTGTTCTCCGGTTCGGCCGAGGACACCATTTCCGTGTCATTGCCGGAGCCACCCTTGTTGGTCTCGCCATCGACGAGGATGTCGTTGCCGCTGTTCCCTCGCAGGATGTCATTGCCACCGAAACCGCAGAGGATGTCGTTGCCGGAGCCGCCGCGCAGATCGTTGTCGCCGTCATCGCCGAGCACCACCTGGTTGCCCGATCCGCCCCGGCCGTACACGACCTCGTAACCGGGAATCAAGTCTCCGTTGCGCGCGGCCGCGCAGAGGTCGGCTCCGTTCTGCGCGCTGGCACTCTGCGCCGGGACGAGCATCGTCCCCAGCATCATGGCGAGCGTGGCAAACGCGAGAAGTCGTCTCATGGCTCGTTCCTCCTGGCGCCGCCGGCACGGCCATCCCCGCGCCGGACGCCGCAATCGTCAGTTATCGCTCGATCGGGGCGCCGATCAGCGATCCCCATTCAGTCCAGCTGCCGTCGTAGTTGCGCACGTTCTCATACCCGAGCAGCTGGGTGAGCGCGAACCAGGTGTGCGCGCTACGCTCGCCGATCCGGCAATAGGTGATCGTCGGCGTGTCGCCGGTGACGCCCTTGCCGCCGTACAGCTGCTGCAGCTCCGCGGCGGACTTGAAGGTGCCGTCCTCCGCGACCACCGTGCCCCACGGGACGTTGGCCGCTCCTGGTATGTGCCCGCCGCGCTGCGCCCCCTCTTGCGGCAGGTTGGCCGGGGCGAGCAGCTCGCCGCTGAACTCCTGCGGGGAGCGCACGTCGACCAACGCGACGCCGTTCTGTCGCACCGCTTGCTCAACGTCATCGCGATATGCGCGCAGTCCGCCATCTGGCTCCTGGGCCTGATAGGTTGTGGGCGAATGTGTTGGGGTTTCCTGGACCAGCTCCCGACCCTCGGCGACCCACTTGACGCGGCCACCGTCCATCAGGCAGGCATCCTGATGCCCGTAGAGCTTGAAGATCCAGTAGGCGAAGGCGGCGAACCAGTTGTTGTTGTCGCCGTAGAGCACCACCTTCGTCTCGTTGCCGATCCCGGACCGGCCGAGCAGCGCTTCCCACTCCTCCCTGGTGGGGATATCGCGACTCGGGTGACGCTGGAGATCGTGCTGCCAGTGCCAGCCAGTGGCGTTTGCGATATGGCCGGTGTCGTAGGCCGATGTATCGACATCGACCTCAACCAGCCGGACATTGGCGTCCTGGCCGTGCGTGCCAACCCAGGCCGTGTCGACCAGGGACCGCAGGTGAACGTATCCATTGCTTGACATCGAGATTCCCTCCTTTTGAAGTAGTTGAAACAGGGGCGCTGAGCATGGCGCGGTTTCGGCGTCATGCTCAGAACCTCGCGCGATTGCGCCTGTCCCTGGACTCGCCGGATGCTTGTGTTACCGTCGAACGGTCGGGCAAAGGGCGGATTGATTTCCCGCTATGCGGGCTGTCGATCTGACCGTGCCTGACCATCTCCCGGAAAAGCCTGGCGAGTGGGTCCTTCAACCAGGGACAATCACATTGTGGCGATCCCCGGAGCAGGTTCCTATCGGCCAATGGGTGTAGTTGCGGGTGTAAATGGGGGTGTAGGTCGGTGAGTGCATCAGTCGGCTGCGGAGGTGACCACGCGTAAGGACAGCGCCAAGAAGCCTGTCCTGAACGAAGTCGAAGGATGCCTGTCCGTCGGGGCAAACCAACTGTTGCCTCGGGCCGAAAGTGCGATTGGTCACAAGTTAACACTTGATGGGTTGTTGCAAGCGACACTATCGAGTCAGTGAGCGAGCCGCTTGCACGCGATGTGTGGCCCGAAAAGGGGTATACGGACAGGATTGAAATGGTGTCGGTGTGCAATCGACGGCCTGAAAACTGGCATGAATGCGCCATTGACATCGCCGCATCGCCCTTAACTTGTGACCAATCGCCGAAAGTGCCCGAGGTTTACCAAACGCCAACCGTTCCTTCGACCACGTTCGGGTCGGGTCGAGGCTACAGCGCGGGTCAACTCCAACCTCGCCACCATCCTTCATCCGACGTTCGTCTGACCAGCCGAATGTCGTGTCAGCCGTCGATCAGTCCAGCGCGGAGAGCATGGCTGATGGCGGCGGCACGGGTGGGAAGATTGAGCTTGGCGAGGATATTGGTGACATGTCGCTTGACCGTGGCGGGGCTGATGAAGAGCGTGGCGGCGATCACCCGGTTGGTGTGACCGGCCGCGACGAGTTGCAGGATTTCCAGCTCCCGAGGCGTGAGATCGAAATCGGGGGTGGACGGCGGAGGGTCAGCGGCCAGCGACATTCCGGATGGAGCCAGCGCCGCGAACGCAGCCTCAGCCTCGCGACCCGCTGCGATCACCGTCATGGTGTGTCCTGCTCGCCACTCGCCGTCAAACTCCGTGGCCCCCAGCGCGGCTTGCGCCGTTGCCACTGCCTGGTTCCATGCCGTGACGTCCCCCGCCAGGCGGGCGACGCCGGTGACCTCCCGGTCGGCGGCCGCGGCGGCCAGCAGCCGGGTGGCCAGCGCCGGATCGAGCGACACAATCACGTACGACAAGTGCTCGACGAATTCGGCCAGGTCGTGAAGGATCCCCAGTTTCAGGCGGAGGCGAAGACTCGCGACAAGAAAACCGACGCCGCGAGGCTGGTCGCCGGTCTCGTTCACAACGCGACCAAGCACCTCCAGTGCCGCGGCCATCTGAATCTGGTCGCCGATTTCCTCGGCGATGGCCAATCCACGATCCACATATTCCCGAGCGTCCGTCAGGCGCGCGTCGGCAAACTCCAGGCGAGCAAGGTTGAGGTAACGATTGGCGATCTGCCGCCGGGAGCCGGATTTACGGGCGACGACCATCGCCTCCTCCAGCAGGGTGCGTGCCTCACCCAGCTCGCCCTGGTCCAGCGCCACCATGCCCAGGCTGGCCAGACTGGCCAGCGGCATCTCCGGCCCGGCATCGTTCGGCTCCCGCCACACCGCGAGCGCCTGTTCGTGATAGGCACGCGCCTTCGGGAGATCTCGCTGGATGCGAAGGACGTTGCCTAGCGAATCCAGCGCCGTTGCCATACCCGGTCGATCCCCCGCGACCTCGAACAGCGCCACGCCCTGTTCCAGGTGATCTCGCGCCGCGGTGAAGTCCCCCAGGTAGAACTGCAGGTAACCCAGCTTCCACAGCGCGTCGGCACGGACAAGGGGCGGAACGGGTCCCGGCACGGACAAGGGGCGGAACGGGTCCCGGCAAGGTCAGCGCGCCAGAGAGACCGTTTCGCCCTTCCGACAGGTCGCCGCGGATCTGCCAGTAGCTCCAGAGCGCCGCAGCCAAGCGAAGCGCGTCTTCGGCCTCCCGGTGCTCGATCAGCCAGGCCAGCGCCGCCTGAAAATTGGCACGATCGAAATCGAGCCGGGGAAGCCAGGCGGTCGCTTCCGGACTGTCGATGTCCGGGTCGATGCGCCCGGCCAGCGCCGCGAAATAGAGGGCATGCCGCTCTCTCGCGTTGTCCGCCTCGCCAGTCGCGGCCAGTTGATCGAGACCGAATTCGCGAATGGTCTCCAGCAGCGCATAACGTGGCTCGTCGGTCGCATCGGCCATCGCCCGGACCAGGCTATGATCGACCAGCGCCTCCAGGGTTGTCATCACGGCCTCTTCGCTCTCGTCGCTGACGGCCAGCGCAGCCGGAAGCGACACCCCTCCAACAAAGACACTGAGGTGGCGGAAGAGCGCTTGCTCATCTCCGGTGAGCAGGTCGTAACTCCATTCGATCGCGTTGGCCATCGTCCTGAGCCGGGCCGGCTGGTCCCGGGGCCCGCTGGTGAGCAGGGGCAGCCGCTGCTCCAGCCGGGCCAGGATGACCGGCGGAGTGAACAGGTTGCCGCGGGCGGCGGCCAGCTCGATGGCCAGGGGCAACCCGTCCAGGCGGGCGCAAATCTCGGCAATGGCTGGCGCGGTCGACTCGGTCAGCGTGACGCCCGGGTTCACCGCTTCCGCCCTGGCGATAAACAGGCGAACGGCCTCCGCGTCGACCACCTCAGCGCCGGTCCCTGGCGGAGGCAGCGCCATCGGCGGGATCGGATACACCCGCTCACCGCTCACCCGCAGCGGCGCGCGACTGGTGACGAGCAGCGTCACGTGCGGACAGGCGCCGAGCAGCTCGACCAGCACCGGCGCGGCGTCGGCAACCTGCTCAAAGTTGTCGAGCACCAACAGGCACCGGCGTCTCGCCAGGTGCGTGCCCAACCGCTCGACCAGGGAACGACGGTCGCCTTCCCGGAGACCCAGGCGGTGAGCGATGGCGGGGAGCACCAGCGCTGGATCCGTCACCGCGGCCAGGGCGACAAACCCCACCCCATCGGCGAACGCTGGCCGCGGCGCTTCAGCGACCGTCAGCGCCAGCCGGGTCTTGCCGACCCCACCCGGTCCGGTGAGCGTCAGCAGCCGGGTCTCCCGCTCGCGAAGAAGATCGCTGATCGCCGCGACGATATCCTCGCGCCCGATGAAGGAGGTGAGCGGGACGGGCAGTGGCGGCAGAACCAGGAGCGGCGGCGGGATCAGGGGGAGCGCGGCAAGTCCGAACGGCCGCCGAGACGACCCTCCGCCAGCACTACCTGTGTCGCTGTCCATGCTGTCCGCGGGCTGCTTGGTCATGATGTTTCCCTGGCAAAGGTGACCGACGGCCCATGTCAAGGCGTGAAGGGCATCTGCAAGAGCATGGTACTCCAGGGAGGGAACGCCCGGACGACGTCACCAACCGACCGATGACCCGCGGGCGCGACCGGAGCGGCCGTTGCCGCCGCCAGGCCCCGCAAGCCGCGCACGATCTGCTCTCGTATCGCTCCACCGACATGTAGCAAAACGGGCCGCCGGAGGCACGCGGCAGCCCGTTTTGTCACAGGGCAGCGATCTACACTGCTGTCATATTGCGTTTCGGTCGGCCAGGTTTGCGATCACGCATCGCGTCAACATCCTTTTGGCTGAAAAGCAATGCCTTGCCACGTCGCTCACCGACGTGGCGTGACCGTGCCAGCTGATGCACGCGTGGAACAGATATATTCAGATCATTTGCCACATCCGATGTCGTCAGCGTCGGCACCTCGTCCATCGGTTTGACCGTGCTCCAGTCCCATTCGGGATCCGCATTGAATGTCGGTTCCGGAATCGACCTTCCGTCCTCAACCGCGGCTTCGACCCATGTTTCCAACGCATCTTTGGCCATGATGGCAACTTCTTCGTAGGTATCGGCCTGGGTCATGACGCCTGGCAAATCCGGATAGAACACCACCCAGCCGCCGTCTTCCTGATCTGCCACAGCAATGAATGAATACGGTCGTGCCAGAATCTCAGCCATGCGTTCGCTGGTGTTCATGCCTGCTCCGGTGCGTCGAACGGGGAAAGTCAGCCTGTTCCCTGTTCGATCTCTCTGAGGATCATCCTCAGTGTCGTGTCAAGCACAAAATGACACACCAAAGATGGTGTAGGGGCGGACCTCCCGCGGGAGTTGTCCGCCCAGTGGTCGCGAAGCGGCCACAAGTGCTCCCGCGCACGAGTATGACGAATAAAGGCTGACGCGCCACTCAGATACTTGCGCTTGATCGATCTCCCCTTCACCGTGGAGATCGTTAGAAGTCTGTTCTTCGGAGTGGTGAGTACGATGTGCGATGACTTGCCCTTTCGAATCGTCCATCCGAGCGCGTTCAGGAGCGTCTCGATCTCGGAGAGTTGCATCTCCGGCGGCTCCCGGCGAAGCCGTTCGAGAATCCTGTCCGCTTTTGCCATTCTCCTCCTCTTGCTTTCCCTGCGTCGGAGCCACTGTGATCCATAAACTCTATATCTTTTTATAGAGTTTATCAAGCGGCCGACCGCCTATGTCCGGCCAGAAAAGGACTCCCGCAAGAGCATGGTACTCCAGGCAGGGAACGCCCGGACGACGTCACGTCCGACCGAATCACCCGCGAGCACGACCGGAGCGGCCGTTGCCGCCGCCACACTCCGCACGTCGACGATCATGCCGCGCCCGGTCTGAACCTCAAATCGCTCTCACTCTGACGATCCATTTCGCTGTTCGAAGGTGGTCGCGGTGGCCAGCCCATAGGCAAGATGGGGAATCAGGTCCGAGAGCCAGGCGGCGCCTGACCACGTTCGTGGGTCTGACGTGCCGGTCAGGGCGAGCGGTACATCGGAGGCGGCCGTTGCCGCCAGGCCGAGCATCACCCCCGCTCCGAACGGTGACGCCTTGCCACCATCGTTGCGCATGGCGGCATACACGACGCCGATGCCCACACCGGTTGTGTATCCCAGCAGCGCTCCCGCGGCACTGCGCCGGTTCGCCGCCGTCTCGTTGTCATTCTCGCTCCGTAGGACATCAATGCCGGCGTAGTCAGCCAGCGTGCCGGCCATCTGCGCGGGGGCGCCGCTCGACGCGCGTCCGCGCAGCAGCATGTCGCCATAGGTGACAGCATTGAGTGCAACCGTGCCGACCGCCCCAGAGGCGGCTCCCCACAGGAGCCGTGCCACTGTTCGCTGGAATGTCGCGTTCATCGCTCGCTTCTCCGTCGTTCATGCTGGTTGCCGCCACCGCAATCGAATGCGTGTGGACACGAGGCGCAATAGCAGTGCCAGCGAGCCTGTAGCGACGGAGAATCCAGGTGGGCACGACGATGCCCGGGTCGCTGTAGCGCCAGGCGGCAACGTGACAAGGGCGACCCGCGAACCGACCAACGAGCGCGCCTGGCTGACCAGGACCTCCGGGAGGCCAGGTTATGGCCACGCCGCTCGCAAGACGCACAGCAAAACGGGCTGCCGAATGATCAGCAGCCCGTTAGTCATGCGTCTTCTTCATTGTCTGGCGCCTCCGCCTGAAGACTCACGGGCGGGCGCTATGGGTGATGAGTCGATTGTGTCGATACGCACCGTCTCCTTTGCCTGTACACCGGGCCAGGGCTTTCGCGTCAACCACCCGGTCATCGCGACCGTATGGCTTTCGCGCCCCCGTACGAGGAACTGGTGACCAGGTTCGTGCCGATGCACGATCCGAATCCCGATGTCAACCCAACGCATCCGCGTGCGATCTTTAGAGATCAAGTGGCTCATCTGGTCTATCGACCGGGGAATGCCACATTCGTGCGGTTTTCGTTGTCTGTGTCCACCGGCACCCGAAACAACCCAATCTCCCGCCAGTTCGATTCTTCCGGACATCCCGTCGTGGCAGCCGTTCGATCTGCTCGGGGCGGTCCGGCGGCGGGGATCGCCGCGTGGAATCCGTGGTCTTCATGCGCCTCCGCGCGACCGACGATATCCATCCACCGCGGCTGGTTCCGATTCCATCGCCATGCGGTGATCCTCACCGCGACCAGGCTTCACCGAATGTACCGAAGATGACGTCGCCCTGGGGATGTGCGGGCCTGCGTGCCTCCACCGGTCTCGATCGTATCTGTTTCAACGGATCAGCTATCATCCGTGCCGAAGCACGCCTGACCCAACCAGCACGCGCCGGTTGTCCGGTTCATCCCGCCTGATCTGGTCAGGTGAGCGTCCCCGGGAGTTCCGTCCAAACCAATCGGCCTCCGATGACAAGCCACGAGCCGGACGCATCCACATCGTGCGCCATCCGGGACATCGAATCCGCAACCGGCACGTGCCGCGCCGGGATCCTTGTCCCTTCATCCAGTGCTGGTCAGCCGACCCAATCTGGTGTTTGTGACGGTGTAGCGCCGTCGGTGCATGGTCGTGCCAGCCATGAATGTACCCGCATCCTATGCAACACGTGCCGAAATGTCAAGTGCTATTTGACAGATGAGATACGTCCCGCTACACTGGGCCTCAATCAATTGGTATTACCGGTAAGTCCAACAAAACCTGGCAGTGGCTGCCCGATCGCTCGACACGTGCGTGGGTCCCATTCCCGCTACGCGGGATCGCTCGCCAGCGTTATCTCCCTGGAGAGGGGGTTCATCGTAATGACCGTCGCTACCAGGCAGGACCGTGCGATGACCAAGTCCTCTGTCCACGACTGGATCGAGCAGCAGGTCATCTCGGGCGAATTGCCCGCCGGCGAGAAATTGCCCTCGGAGCGTCAAATGGCCGAACAGTTCGGAGTGAGCAGGCCGGTGGTGCGCGAGGCCCTCCGGAGCCTGAGTGCCCGGAACCTTGTCGAAATCCAGCCCGGACGTGGGGCGTTCGTGCGGAGCGCCAGCACCACCGACGCCGCCTATGGGCTCAGGATGCTCTTTCGCCGCTACCAGATCACCTCGCGGGACTTCATCGAAGCGCGAACGATGATTGAGGGGACTTCAGCCGCCCTGGCCGCGGAGCGTCATGAGCACGCGGACGCCGTCGCCATGGAGTCCGCGCTGTTGCAGTTCGAACGGGCCGACGGCATCATCGAGCAGGCTCGCGGCGACATGGCGTTCCACATGGCGATCGCCCGAGCGGCACGCAACCCCATGATCGAGACCATGCTTGGGTCAATCACCAGCCTGATCGTCGAGCTGATGCTCCGCAGCCTTGGTGATCCGGATGTGTCAAAGGTCTCAGTCCCCTACCACCGAGTCATTTTCAACGCCATCAGGAACAGGGATGGCGAGCATGCCCGAACCGCCATGACCGACCACCTGGCAGTCGCCGCCACCCATTATGGCGATGACTACGACCGGAACCTCGAAAGCGTGGCACGAAGGGAATTGACTCGCCTGTTTTCGCCCGGATTCACCCTGGACGACCTGCTCGATGCCACGGTAGGGAACGAAGCATGAACGCGCACGCACAGCGGTAATTTCCGTCGGACGATGGCATGTCGCCGCTGTGCAACCCAAGGAGACATCTGTGGGCACTCGACAGATCTCATTGAACGGCATCTGGCAATACGACCCCGAAGCGTGGGTAACCCTCTCCTCAGGCGATACGTCCGTGGAGGACACAACAAACCTGCCGGGCAATGGCGAGATGACCATCCCAGGTCACTGGCAAGGGACGCCGCTACAGAGCTTCGACGGTCGCGTGCGATTCACGCGCACCTTTAACTTCGATGGCGGGCACGACGGCGAGGCTTCGGTGTGGCTGGTGTTCAAGGGTGTGGATTACGTTGCCCGGGTATCGCTGAATGGCACGCTCGTTGGCGAACACGCGGGGTATTTCCAAACCTTCGAGCTCGATGTCACCGGCGCCATTCAAGCAGGTGAAAACCACCTCGAAGTCGAGGTCACGTGTCCCCGCGAGGAACCGGGAACGGTATGGCCAGACAAGAAGGTGTTGATCAAGGGCATCCTCAACCACTGGGACGCCAGGCCCGGAAGCTGGGATCATCAGCACGGCCAGGACCAGAACAGTGGTGGCATCTGGAACGATGTCTGGCTGGAAACCCGATCCGTCGCCTGGGTCGGCCACGCGAAGGTGACCAGCAAGCTGGTGCCCCGGCATGCGCCGGAAGGGATGTCGCATCAGGGTCCTCTCCCTCCTGTGGAGGGAGAGTCAGAGAGGGAGGGGGCGATCCCGCGGGATGTCCCGAAACAGGCGTTCGTGCTGATCGACATCGAGCTGCACGGCGCTCCAGGCACGTATGACCTCCGTGTCTCCATCGGCGACGAGCCAACCGTTGTCCGAACGGTGCACTTGTCGTCGGAGAGCCGACGCCACACGGTCGTCGTGCAGATTCCCGACCCAAAGCTCTGGTGGACGTGGGATCTCGGCGCGCCACATTTGGAGCCATGCCGGATCGAGCTGCTGCGTGAGGACGAGACGATTCACAGCAAGACAATCGAAATCGGTATTCGAGAAATCGAGTTCGATCCCAAGCGTGGGGAGTGGTGGCTGAACGGCACGCGCGTGTTCATTCGCGGCACCAACGTCATCCCCTCCCTCTGGCTCGGGCAATACGACCAGGCCACGATCGACAAGGACATCGCCCTGTTGCGCGACGCGCACGTCAATGGGGTGCGCGTGTGCGTCCACGTCAACCGCGAGGAGTTCTACACCGCGTGTGACCAGGCAGGCATCCTGGTCTGGCAGGATTTTGCCCTGCAATGGGGCTACGCCGAGACGCTGGATGTCATGCGGGACGCCGTCCGCCAAATCCGGGATATGGTTCGCCTGCTCGTCAATCATCCCAGCATCGCGCTGTGGTGCTGCCAGAACGAGTCAACCTTCCACAACAAGCAGATTCTCGACCCCGTGCTCGCCGCCGCGGTCAGCCTCGAAGATGGTTCCCGCTACATACGACCGACCTCGGAGTACAGCGAGCACACCTACGTCGGTTGGTACCGGGGGCACTATCGAGATTACAGCGCATTGCCCGCGACCCCCGTGCTGACCGAATTTGGCGCGCAGGCGTTCCCGAGCCCGGAGCTGACCGCGCAGTTTGCCGGCACCGGCTGGCCGCCCGACTGGGACCGGCTGGCCTACCACAACTTTCAGTACGACCAGACGTTCCATGTCGCCGGGGTGGCGATGGGAGACAGCTGGGAAGAATTCATTCGCAATTCGCAGATCTACCAGGCCCGCCTGCTCAAGTTCAGCATCGAGCAATACCGCAAGGCGAAATACGAGAAGCTCGGCGGCCTGTTCCAGTTCATGTTCATGGATGCCTGGCCCGCCGTCACCTGGTCCGTCGTTGATTCCGACCGACAGCCAAAGCCGGGCTACGACGCCCTGCGAGAGGCATACCAGCCGGTGCTGATCGGCTGCGATCGCGATCGCGAGGTGGTCATCACCGGGGTGGATCGTGGTGGGCATGAACGTCCCCTCGTCATCAATCCATGGATCATCAACGACTTGCACAGCGACCTGACCGGCTGCACCTGTGGCGTCGAGCTCAGCGGTCCTGGGGGCCGATTCAACTGGAACGCGGAGCAACCAATTGACATCGGCGCCGATGCAACGCTCGTGCATGCACCAGCCATCACCTGCGACCTGCCCGAACAGCTGGCCCCGGGCGACTACCAACTCACCCTGACGCTCCATCATGACAACGACTTCATCAGTCGAAACCGTTACGACCTGTCCGTAGGGCGGATACCAACCGGGACGTGACCCACCGATCATGCACGCGATTGACAGAGGAGGTGCTCCGACTTCGATATGAACGTCACACGTTTTGCACCCAACCGGGAATAGCAATCAACTGGAGGCAACGATGAACCGCGAAGAACGTCAACGCACACGTAACCATTCTGCGACCAGCCCGATCACCCGGCGCGGCTTTGCGCAAGGCGTCTCAGCGCTTGGGGCGGCGATCCCGATGGCGGGCATCGGATTGGGTCCGATGAGCGCCGCGGCTCACCAGGATGAAGGAGACCGATGCACCACCGAGGATGTCGAGCTGCTCTACATGACGCACTCGCACGATCCGGCGAACGTGGTGAACGAACAGCTCATCAAGGAGTTCCAGGAGCTGCACCCCAACGTCAAGATCACCTACGATAACACGCCGCACGACGCCTACGAACAGAAGGTGCTCACCGCCTTTGCCGGTGGTGAAGGCCCGGATATCTTCTGGTGCGGCGACTGGATGATGCCGCAGTTCATCGAGACGAACATCCTCGATCCGGTGCAGCCCGCCGCTTATGGCGTCTCGACGCAGGAGGAGTTCAACGCACTCTACGAAGAGGGTTCGCTGGATGCCTACATTGACGACTCGGGCGACGAGCCAGCCACGCTGACGGGAGGGATCTCCGAATACAACACGTTCAGCGTGATCTACCACACTGCGCACTTCGAGGAAGCAGGAATCCCGCTGCCATCCGCGACGGAGCCGATGACCTGGGAGCAGTTCGCCGATATTGCCGAGCAGCTCACGATCCTCGACGGTGAGGAGCGCATACGCAGCGGCTTCGAGTGGAATTACCCGGGAGGCACGATCTGGACGAACCTCAGTTATGGGCCAATGGTGCGGCAGCTGGGGGGTGAGATCATCGATCCCGAAACCGGCGAGCCCAACTTCACCTCTCCGGAAATGGCGCAGGTGATGCAGTATGTTCAGGATCTCAGGGTCAAGCGGAACGTGACTGATCCCGCGTTCGTGGTCGCGTACATGGATGACTTCGCCAGCGAGCGCATCTCGATGGTCCTCGGCGGTCCGTGGGCATTGCCCGCCATCAGCGCAATCAATCCCGAGGCGAAGGTGCAGGTGGCGCCGCTCCCGGTGTTCGAAGGGGGCACGCGCGTCACCGCGCTCTACTCCTGGGCCTGGCTCGTCAATCGCAACAGCTCCGAAGACAAGCGGTGCTGGGCGTGGAACTTCGCATCGTTCCTCACGTCCAAGGCGAAGCTGTGGTGGGACGAGGTCGGCTATATCCAGCCACGCACCGACATCATGGTGGAGGGCCAGTCCCTCGCTGATTACCGTGTCGGCACGCTTCCGGGGCTGGAGGTCTTCCTGGAGGACTTTCCATTCGGCGTCTACCAGTTCCGGTCGACACAGTATTTCCAGATATCAACCGCCTGGGACCGCGCCGTCCAGCGCATCCTTGAAGGCGAAGATGTGACGTCCGTCCTTGAGAGCATACGGGTCTAGCACTGCCGGCTGACCCCGAGCCCGGCGCCCCGGCAATAATCCGGGGCGCCGCTATGGACGAAATCGAGCATGCGCACGGGCGCCAGTCGCATGGCGTGTTGCGCAACACCATCGTCCAACCTGTGGCCCCGGTGTCGCTTTCCCGAACCCGCCTGTTGCTGTCCCTCACAAGAAGGTGTCTCGATGTCCCGAACCGAATCAATCGACGGTGTGAATAGCCCTCGCTATGCTGTACCGCGCCGGCGACGCTTCATGATCCGAAAATCCGGCTACGGGCTCATCTTCGCCGCTCCGGCTATCGTGTTCTTCGGCGTCTTCTATGTATTCGCGCTGGGCTGGGCGGTCTGGATCAGCTTCAATGAGTGGAATCTCCTCGGCACACCGAGCTACATCGGCCTGGAGAATTACCGGCTCCTGTTGACTGACCCTGAGTTTCTCAACTCGATCAAGGTCACGTTCTACTACGTCTTTGGCACGGTCGTGCCGACGTGGATATTGGCGCTGGGCCTGGCGCTGGTCTTCCACCGGGCGTTCAGGTTTCGTCAGTTCTTTCTTGCCGCCTATTACATTCCCGCCGTCATCTCCCTCGTCGTCTGGTCGCTGTTGTGGCAGCTCATCTACCAGCCAAGCTGGGGATTGCTCACGCTCATCACGGATCCGATCGGGTTCGAGTATGTGCGCTGGCTCAATGATGCCAACCTGGCGATGCCGGCAGTGATCCTGCTCAGCATCGTCCGGGCGGTTCCCACCTACATGATCATCTATCTCGCCGGTCTTCAAGGCATCCCCGAAGACTACTACGAAGCGGCCTCACTGGATGGCGCGGGGGAATACCAGCGCTTCCGCGACATCACGCTACCGCTCCTGCGCCCGGTCACGCTCTACGTTGCCGTGATCTCCATCGTCGCGGCCTTCCAGGTCTTCACGCCAACATACATCCTGACCCAGGGCGGACCTGGCTCTGCTACCCGCGTGCTGCCCATGTTCATCTTCGAACATGCATTCTCCTTCCTCAACATGGGGTACGCGAGTGCCGCCTCGATCCTTCTCCTGTTGATGCTGCTCGGGCTCACGTTCATCCAGTTTCGGCTGCTGGGCAAACCGACGACCAGTTAGGAGTAACAGATTCCATGAACCGTCCCGCTCTTTCACGCATGGCCCACAAGATCCTGTTTTACGGACTGCTCACCGCTGGCCTGCTGGTCTTTCTGTTTCCCGTGCTCTGGATGGTCTCGGCATCGCTCATGCGGCGCGAGGATGTCCTGGACACGCCAACGAACCTGCTGCCGCCTGTCTGGCGCTTCCAGAACTACGTGGATATCTTCACCGAGTTCAACTTCGGGAACTACTTCTTCAACAGTGTCTTCGTGGTGGGCAGCATCGTGGCGCTCAATACGATCTTCTGCTCGATGGTGGGTTACAGCCTGGCGAAGTTCGACTACCCGGGGAAGAACATCCTCTTCGTGTTCATTCTCGCGACGATCATGGTGCCGTTCGCGGCGATCCTGATCCCCCTCTACCTGATCGTCCGGGAGCTCGGGTGGATCAACAGTTACCAGGCACTCATCGTTCCCTTTTCAGTCAATGCGCTCGGCGTGTTCCTGATGCGCCAGTTTATGCTCGCCATTCCGGATGACTACATCGATGCGGCCCGGGTCGACGGCGCGGGAGAGTTTGGCATCTTCTTCCGCATTGTGATGCCGATGTCCGGCCCGGCCGTCACCACGGTAGCGATCGTGATGTTCGTCACCCACTGGGATGAGTTCCTCTGGCCCCTGGTCGTCACCACCACGGACCAGTACCAACCGCTCACGGTGGGGCTGGCGAAGTTCCAGGAGCAGTACGGCACCGAGTGGAACCTGTTGATGGCTGGCGCGGTCGTGGCGGCGTTGCCCGTTGTGCTGCTCTTTATCGCGCTCCAGCGGAAATTCTTCGCGGCGATGGGAGGTCTCTCCGGCCTGAAGTAACCTCCTGCCCGTGAGATCCCGAGGAGCAACCATGAGTCACACGAATGCGAGCCCGCGCCAGCCCAACATCGTCGTGATCACCTGCCACGATCTCGGTCGCTTTCTCGGCTGTTATGGCGTGCCAACGGTGTCCACACCGAATCTCGACCGCCTTGCCGCCGATGGCGTCCGGTTCAGCAACGCGTTCTGCGCCGCCCCCCAATGCAGCCCGTCGCGGGCCTCACTCTTCACGGGTCGCCACCCGCACAACCACGGTGTCATGGGCCTGACCCATGGCGCCTTCAACTGGGAGCTCCGGCCCGAGGAGCAACATCTTGCCCAGCTCCTGCGTGGCGCGGGTTATACCACCGCCGTTATCGGCATCAATCATGAATCGCAGGACGCCCGGAGATGCGGCTACGACGAGGTGCTGCCCCCAGGGCGGGGCGAGTCCGTCAGTGAGCAGGCCGTCGCGAAGCTCAAGACCCTCGCCAGCAGTCAGCAGCCGTTTTTCATGCATCTGGGCTATCGCGAGCCCCATCGTCTGCCGAATCCGAATGAGCGTGACTACATGGGGTTCGTTGGCGACTACATCACCCCAGACGACGAGCGGGGCGTCACCATCCCTTCATATCTTCAGGACACGTCCTTGGCGCAGGCGGAAGTCGCCGAGCTCCAGGGAGCGGTTCGCTACCTGGACACCGCCGTCGGACGTGTCCTCGATGCGCTGGACGAATCCGGCCTGGCCCACGACACGCTCGTCATCTTCACCACGGACCACGGCCTGGCATTCCCAAGAGCCAAGTGCTCACTGTACGATCCTGGCCTGGAAATCGCCCTGATCATGCGGCTTCCCCAACGCGGGTGGAGCGGTGGCCGAACGATTTCATCCCTGATCTCCAATATCGACATCATTCCCACCGTTTTGGAGCTTGCCGGAATACCCGCTCCAGAATCGATCCAGGGCAAGTGTCTGACACCGCTGCTCGATCAGGATACAGCTTCCGTCCGCGACTACATTTTCGGCGAGATGACGTATCACAACTATTACGATCCACAGCGATGCATCCGGACCGACCGGTACAAGCTCATTGTCAACTTCAGCACCGCTCCGTCGTTCATGGATCCCTCGCAATCGTGGCGCCCTCGCACCAGCCCGGTGGTGCCGGAGGATCCCGCGACCGCGTATCACCCGACCATCGAGTTGTACGACCTGAACGTGGACCCGCTGGAGCACCGGAACCTGGCACGTGATCCTGTCGTGACCGAGACACGCCATGAGTTGCTGGGCCAGCTGGCTGCATGGATGCGATCGTCCGACGACCCCTTGCTGGATGGCGCCGTCAGCTCACCAGCACATTGCGCGGCAGTCGCAACGCTCACCCAGGCGGGACATCCGCTCGATGCAGGCGAAGCGGAGGGAACAACATGAACCCTGATCACCCTTCGGATGACATCATCATTCGCGATCGCACCGGACGCCTTGGTGTTCGCATCGACGATGCGACGGGGCTGCCGATCTCGTTCCACACGTGGGACGGTGACACGTCGGAATCGTTTCCACTGGCACTCACCGCTCAACTGGAAACGGGCGGCGACGAGCAGTATCGACAGCCGCGTGGCTTCGAGTACGCCAACACACAATGTCTCGACGATTTTGTGCGAGTTGATACCACCCCACACTATCAGAACGATGGCCCGAGTGATCGCTACACGATCAAAACCAAGACGGGCGATTGGTCCGTCAACTGGGAATACACCTTCCGCCAGAGCCATCCCCGCCTGGGGCTCAACGTGCTGGTCACTCCCCCTGGCGGCAGCGCGAGCGGGATATTGCGCGATCTCCACCTCACGATCACCTTTGCGCCCCCACAGCTCAGCGAATGGCGGCTGGAAGCACCGGGTAATCACCTGCGTCCCGGTGTGACGGCAGACTCCGTACAGGAACCAGTCGCCGTGTCACCAGCGGGAGGCTCCAAAGGATCAACCGGGCTGATTGCGCTACACCACGCCGATCGGCGCCGCGTGCTGGTCGTTTGGCCCATGTCACGAACCGAGATCGGCGACCACTGGCTCTCATCCAAAGATGACAAGCTGCGACTCGAGCTTGGAACCGGACTCGCGGGTCAACCAGATGCGAATGAAACGCTGCGCTATGGGTCCGTCGCGTTCGATGTGCTGGAGGGCACATGGCCGGAAGTGCGTGATCAGGTTCCGGCCTGGTATGTGCCGCTCGGAATCTCAACACCGCACGATCGCGCGGATTGGATCGATGCGGTCAGCATCTTCGAGGTCCAGATCGGGCGATCGGTATTTCGCGGTGGCTGGGAATACGCGCCGTACCCAACGGTTCGCGATGCCATTCAGGACCTTGGCCGGATCAAGGGGCTGGGGTTTGACTGCCTGCAGATCATGCCGCGCCAGCCATACCCCAGCTATAACGTCCATGACTACGCCGATATCAGCACCTCCTATGGAGACGAAGCCGACCTGCGCGAGCTCGTTGCCACCTGTCACGATCTTGGCATGCGGGTGATCCTGGACGTCCTGCTTCACGGGGTGATCGATCAGGAGGTCATCACCGGGACGGCTGACCGGGTGCGGAGCGGCCCCTTCTTCGCGAGGCTCGATGAGCCGATGACGACACCGTTCGCGGCCTACAGCGCGGGCGCCGAGGCAATGCAGATCGCATGGTGCCGCCATATCCTCGATTTCGAGCCGCACTGGTTCAACGGCTCGCCCCAGCGGCATCCCCTGACCGAGGAACACCCGGAGTGGTTCATGCGCAACTCCGCGGGCGAGATCATCGGCATCTACACCAGGGCCTTCGATGTCGCCAATGTGAGCTGGCAGGACTCCTTCATGGACGCCGCCGAAGACCTGCTGCGCCGGCTGGATATCGATGGCTTCCGGTTTGATGCCCCGACCTACAACGACCTGCCGAACTGGTCGCCCGCAACAAGGCATCGAGCGAGCTACTCGCCGCTTGGATGCTTGGAACTCTTCGAGCGGTTGCGTCCCCGGCTCAAGGCGCTCAAGCCCGATGTCATGCTCTACACCGAGCCCAGCGGCGTCCTCTTCCGCCAAGCGATGGACCTCAACTACAACTACGATGAGCAATGGCTGATTCAGGCGGTGCTTCGCCCGTCAAACGATGGCCAGCATGCACGGCTGGCGGTTCGCCATGGACGTGACCTCGCGGCATGGTTCCGTGACCGGAACGCGATCCTGCCGCTGGGCGCACGCACGGCGCATCACATCGATTCGCACGACACATTTTGGTGGCCCCTACCGGGACACAAGTGGCGACGAGAACAGTATGGAGCAAACGCGGCGCGCGCCCTGCTGGCGGTGTTCGCCCTGAGCGGCGGCGCCTACATGACGTTCGTCGGTGGGGAACGCGAGCTGGAAGATGATATCCGACGGGTTCATCGACTACGCAAGACCGTTCCCGAAATCGGCAAAGGCATTGCCGACTACGATGCACTGACCGTCGACCATGACGCGATCTATGCCGTCGTTCGCCGTGACGGCCACCATGCATCGCTCCTGACCGTCAACCTCTCCGATCAGCCCGTGGAGACGATCGGGTCGCTCGTGACAGGGATCCTGAACCCGGAAGTGGAGCGCTACACGATCTACGACGCCTGGAATGATGAGGCCATGATCGTTGGCGAAGGCTACGCGAGCACGCGTGAATCCCTTGGGAGAATCGAGTTGTCGTTCGAGCCGTTTCAATCACGCCTCCTGGTGATACGTCCGGGCAGATCGCTATAAAGCACCGGGGACATGTTCGTTACCAATCCGGGAATACGTGATCAGGGAGAGGGAAGACCGTGAAGGTGACCGAACTTGAAACGCTTCGGCTGGATGAGTTTCCAAATCTCTGTTTCGTCCGGGTTCACACCGATGAGGGTGTAGCGGGACTCGGTGAAACGTTTTATGGAGCGAAGGCGGTCGAAGCCTACCTCCACGAGACCGTTGCCCCCTACATCCTCGGCCAGGATCCGCTGCGGATCGATCGGCATGCTCGATCACTGTATGGCTATCTCGGCTATCGAAGCTCCGGGGTCGAGATGCGCGGGAATTCCGCGGTGGACATCGCCCTGTGGGATCTCTGGGGCAAGGCCACCAATCAGTCCATCACCCAGCTGCTGGGCGGCGCCAGCCGCGATCACATCCGCACCTACAACACCTGCGCCGGCTATCGGTATGTCCGCGGTCCACGGCAGGAAGTCGACAATTGGGGGTTACCTGACGAGACCGCACCGCCAGAGGGGCCGTACGAAGACCTGGACGCATTCCTGAACCACGCCGGTGACCTGGCGATCAGCCTGCGTGATGAAGGCATCACGGGAATGAAGATCTGGCCCTTCGACCCCTATGCCGAGGCGAGCGACGGCCAGTACATCAGCAACGCCGATCTCAACCGCGCGCTCGAACCGTTTCGCAAGATTCGCCAGGCGGTCGGCGATGATATGGACATCATGGTCGAGTTTCACTCGTTGTGGAACCTGCCCATGGCGAAGAAGATCATCCATGCGCTGGAGCCGTTCAACCCCTTCTGGTTCGAGGATCCCGTCAAGGCCGACAGCCTGGATGCGCTCGCCGAGCTTGTCAGATCCACACCCGTCCCCATTACCGTCAGCGAAACGTTGGCCACCCGCTGGAGCTTTCGAGAGGCGATGGAGCGACGCGCGGCCGGTATCATCATGCTCGACCTGAGCTGGTGCGGCGGGCTTTCGGAAGCGAAAAAGATCGCCACCATGGCCGAAGCGCACCAGCTACCGGTAGCGCCGCATGACTGTACAGGCCCCGTGGTGCTGGCCGCCTCGACGCACCTCTCGATGAACGCCCCGAACGCGATGATCCAGGAAACCGTGCGCGCCTACTACTCCGGCTGGTACAAGGAGCTGGTCACCGCCTTGCCGACCGTCGAACGCGGCGTGGTCTCACCGCCTCCGGGTCCTGGATTGGGGCTGGATTTGCTGCCCGATCTCGATCAGCGACCCGATGCGCACCGCCAGGTGAGTGACGCGAAACCGTAGGCGAGGCAGCACCATAAGCAGCATGGATTCGGATGCTGGGGCCGGCAAAGGAGGCAACGAAAATGGTGAGGGTTCTGTATATCGGTGATTCGGAGACAGTGATTGCCCGGTACTGCGTCGGCGCAGACGTCCTCGAGCAATCCTGGTTCAACGACAATGGCCGCTACCTTCGTGAGGCGATGCGCGACCAGTCCGACATCGATGTCACCCACATCATCCCCGCGAACGTGCCGCACGAGTTTCCATCATCCGATGACGAGCTCGCGGCGTATGACGTGGTGATCCTGAGTGATGTGGGCTACAACTCGATGCTCTTCTACCCCGGCCAGGCGCCGCCCTACTCCTATCCCCTTGGGCCGGATCGCTGCAAGATGATCGCCGGCTTTGTCGACCGCGGTGGTGGCTTCATCATGGTTGGCGGGTATCTCTCCTTCGCCGGATTCAACGGCATGGCCTGCTACTACGACACGGTGATCGAAGATATCCTGCCAGTCACGATCGCGCGGCACGATGACCGGGTTGAAGTGGTGAACGGATTCCGGTTCGAGATTGTTGATGCATCGCATCCGGCAGTGAGCGGCATCGATTGGACATCGTCGTCGTTCACCCTCTGCGGCTACAACCGGCTGACACTCAAGCCAAACGCCCACCTCATCGCCCGCCATGTTAACGATCCCATCATCGCCACCGGGACACACGGGCTGGGCCGTACCGCCATTTTCGCGTCGGATTTTGCCCCACACTGGGCGGGCGATTTTCCGGGCTGGGATGGATATCCGGTGTTCTGGCGACAGATGCTGAGCTGGTTGGGTACCAACAACGCGTGAGGCCACGCCCGCGGGAGGCTCGCCCGTTGCGATCTCCCAGGTTCTGCGCGAAACTGACGGCAGCATCAGTTATTTCGACCAATACAAGGAGCCTCCATGGTTGCTCACGATCTTTCTGCTGGCGACTGGACCGACCTGCTCACCGACCCCGATGAAACGCCGGCGTTCCGACCGCGCCTGGCCGAGGTCTTCACCTCGCGCGAACCCAGCCAGCTCTGGCAGATCGCTCCCCAGATCGGCGTCACCACCGCCGTCACCGGTGTCCCGGATGGACCTGACGATCCCCCCGCCTGGGATTTCGAGCATCTCCGCGCGATCAAGGAGCGCTTCACCGCCGCCGGACTCGATTTGCGGGTGATAGAGTCCGCGCCCGCCTCGATCATGGAGGCGGTCAAGCTCAACCGACCGGAGCGCGAGCAAGGCATCCAGCACTTCTGCCAGCTGCTGGAGAACATGGGCAAGCTGGGCATTCCGGTGATGTGCCACAACTGGATGGCCGGCATAGGCTGGTACCGCAGCGACTTCGGTATCACCATGGCCACCCGTGGAAACGCACTGGTGACAGGCTACGATCATCGCCAGGTCGATCACACCCAGCTCACCGAGTGGGGCGAGATCAGCGAGGAGGATCACTGGGCCAACATGGAGGACTTCCTCAAACGGGTGGTGCCGGTCGCCGAAAAGGCGGGGGTCTACCTGGCGTTGCATCCGGACGACCCGCCCATCTCGCCGGTGCGCGGCATCGCTCGCATCATCACCAGCCCCGACGCGTTCCAGCGCGTGATCGACACCGTGCCAAGCCCGAACAATGGCCTGACCTTTTGCCAGGGGAACTTCTCGGCAATGGGTGTCGATGTCCCGGAGTCGATTCGCCACTTCGGACGACAGAAAAAGGTCTTTTTCGTCCACTACCGGGATGTGCGCGGCACGCCGGACCGCTTTATCGAAACATTCCACAACACTGGACAGACCGACATGTTCGAATCGATGCGTGCCTGGGCCGATGTCGGGTTCGAGGGTCCGATGCGTCCCGATCACGTGCCGACCCTCGCGGGAGAATCGAACGACCATCCCGGCTACGAGCTGCTCGGGCGGCTGCACGCGATCGGCTACATGACCGGCCTGATCGAAGCCGTCAACAGCGAACGCCGCGCGACCAACGCCTGATGCCGCCAGCAGGCGTTCGCGATGTGGGCAAGCGATCATCATCCGGTGCGTCCCGTGCCGGTACACGTACAATGGAAGGAGTCACGGACGCGGATCAGCGAAGTTGCCTGAGTCTTCCCCACGAGGGAGCATCGACGCCGATCAGCAGTGACCCTTGGTTCGATCGTCGTATCGCATATTCCGGAGGTATCACCATGACCAGGAATCGAAACGGACATTCCGCGGCGTCTCATCTCGCCAACACGCGCCTGAGCCGTCGTGGCGTCGTCCAGACCGGTGCGGCCGGTCTCACCGCCGCCGCACTCGCCCGCCTGCCACAGTCCGCGTTGGCTGGCGCGCAGGCAACACCAGCCCAGGCCTCACCGGCGGCGCCCTACTCGGGCGGACCGGTCACCATCACCTATGGTTACTGGGATTCCGCCCAGCAGGAAGCGGTCGAAGCGCAGCTCGCCGCCTTCAGCGAGCACTTTCCCGACATCACGGTAGAGCCGCAGATCGTGCCGTGGGCGGATTACTGGACGAAGCTGCAGACCGGTGTTGCCGGCGGCGAGACCTTCGACGTCTTCTGGATCAACTCCGCCAGCCTGCCGGTGTACGCCTCCGCCGGCGCCCTGCACCCCATCGACTCACTAATCGGCAATGGCGGCATCGACACCAGTCTCTTCCCCGATCCGCTGGTGGAGATGTATTCCTACGAGGACGTCCAGTACGGTCTCCCGCGAGACTTCGACACCATCGCCCTCTTCTACAACAAGGACATCTTCGACGCCGCGGGAGTGGAGTACCCCACCGACGCCTGGACATGGGATGAATACCGTCAGATCGCGGAACAGCTCACCGATTCAGGCAACGGCATCTGGGGCGCGGGGCTCCAGACCAGCTGGCAGGAGAACTACTACAACTTCATCTGGCAGAATGAGGGTCGCCTGCTCAATGACGACCTCACCAGGTGCCTGGTCGACGAGCCCGAAGCGTGCGAAGCGTTCGAGTACCTGACCGGCTTCTTCACCGACGAGCTCACGCCCTCGATCGCGGTGCAGCAATCGAACCCCGTGGCCGACACGCTCTTCCCGGCTGGCCAGGTCGCCATGATGACCGGTGGCTCATTCCGGGCGGGAACCTATGCCGGGGCCGAGGCCAACATCGACGTCGCCCCACTGCCTCAGGGCAAGCAGCGAGCGACCGCGATCCACGGCCTCGCCAACGTGATCTGGGCTAGCGGCGAACACGCGGACGCTTCCCTGGAGCTGGTCCGGTTCCTGGCTGGCGAGGAGGCCGAGCGCATTCTGGGCGAGTCGGGCGCGACGATCCCGGCGATGGACGGCATGCAGGAGAACTGGCTGGCGGCCAACCCGGACATGAACCTTCAGGTCTTCATCGACGCCGTCGAATACGGACGCAAGGTGCCCGATCCGGAAGTCGGCTTCGAATGGCAGGTCGAAATCCAGGGGGTTGTGATCGAAGGCTGGAGTGGCGACATCCCGCCCGAAGAAATCTGCGTGCAGGCGGCGGAAGCGGCCAACGCGGTGCTGTAAATCGAATACAGGGCCGTAGGGGCGGACCCCGTAGGGTTGTCCGCCCAGCCGCCGCAAGCGGCAATGTCCCTGGCCGTGTCTCCACAAAATCCTCCGTCGATCAGGCCATTGCATTTTGTGGCCGCTGCGCGACCACCGGGCGGACAACCCCTTGATTCATCGCCTGTCGGCGATTCACGCGGGGGTCCGCCCCTAGGCATCCCGGACGATTCTTCGACACGAAAGCTGAAACGATCACACGCTCATGAGACCAGCGGAACTCGCCACTCACGACCATGCGCGTCATCGCTCGCGCCTGTTCGGGCTCAACCGGCAGGCGCGTAACGATGCAAAATGGGGCTACCTGCTGATCGCCCCGATGATGATCGGCTTCTCGATCTTCTTCCTGATCGCGCTCGGCGCATCCCTCGTGCTCAGCCTGACATCCTGGGACATGCTCTCATCGCCGGTCTGGGTCGGCCTTGATAATTACCGGAAGCTCTTTCATGACCCGGAGTTCCGCACCACACTCCGGAACACGGTCGCGATCGCGGTCCCCAATGTCATCTTCCGGCTGATCTTTTCACTGGCATTGGCGATGGCGCTCAATACCAATATCCGTTTCCGGTCGTTCTACCGGGTGCTCTTCTTCATGCCGGTGCTCACCATGCCGGTCGCGATCGCCACGGTCTGGAAATGGCTGTACGATCCCGCTTTCGGCCCGATCAATGGCCTGCTCGGGCAGTTGGGCCTGCCACGACCAGAGTGGCTCGCCAACCCAAAGACCGCGGTGATCGCGGTGGTTGTCGTCCTGCTCTGGAGCGGTGTTGGCTACGACATGGTCATCTTCCTGGCCGGGCTCCAGGCGATACCGCGGGATTATTACGACGCCGCCGAAATCGATGGCGCCAGCGCGTGGCAGAAGTTCCGGGATATCACCCTGCCGCTGTTGACCCCCACCACATTCTTCCTGTCGGTAATCGGTGTCATCTTCTCGCTCCAGGTTTTCGACCTGGTCTACGTCATGACCCGGCTCGACCAGACCAACACGCTCCCGACCGTCGTCTATTACATCTACGAAGAAGGATTCCGCAATTTCCGGATGGGGTATGCCATCACCGTCGCCTGGGCGCTCCTCGCCATGATCCTCGTTTTCACATTCTTCCAGTTCCGGCTGCAGCGACGCTGGGTGTACTACTCATGAAGCGGCGATCCACCAGGCACAAGCTCACCCGGATCGGGCTGCATATCGTCCTGATGAGCGTCGGGCTCTTCTTCATGTTTCCCTTTATCTGGTCGATCTCGACCTCGCTCAAGCCACTGAGCGATCTGTTCTCGGTCGAGCCAAAGTTGATTCCCAGCGAAATCCGCTGGGAGAATTACAGCGACGTGTTCGACATCGCCCCGTTCCTCCAGTTCTACGCCAACACGATCATCGTCACCATCGCCCGCACCTTCGGGCAGGTGTTCATCGCCTCGCTGGCGGCATTCGCGTTTTCCCAGCTGCGGTTTCCCGGGCGGGATGTGATGTTCTTCATCCTGCTCGCCGGGCTGATGGTGCCGGACCAGGTGCTGATCGTGCCGCGCTTCATCATCATGCGGGAGTTCGGCTGGCTCAACACCTACCAGGGACTGATCATTCCCCTCATCTTCAGCTCGTTTGGGGTGTTCCTGCTGCGCCAGTTCTTTCTCGGCATTCCAAAGGAGTTCCACGAGGCGGCCCGGCTGGAGGGCGCGAACCCATTTCAGGTGTACTGGGATATCTATCTGCCGCTGGCTCGCCCGGCGCTCGCCGCCTTCGGATTCCTGGCGCTGTTGTTTTCGTGGAACGAGTTCCTTTGGGCGCTCACCGTCACCACCGACTCCGACATGCAGGTGCTCTCCGTCGGCCTCGCGCTGCTCCAGGGGCAGCATTTCACGAACAACGCGATCCTGCTGGCGGCGGCGAACATGGCGACCTTCCCCCTGCTGATCGCCTTTCTCTTCTTCCAGAAGCAGCTGGTGGAGGGCATCACGCTCAGCGGGTTGAAATGACGCTGTACCCGAGAGGAACCTTGCGCGTTGGGGCCTCACTACGGATGAAACGGCACTGAACGGATGTGCTCGGTCAGATTCGCGAGTTAGCGGAGCGATAGCACGCAGAGCTCCGCGTACTACGTGGTATAGGTAGCATCCTCGTCGCCGATGCGAACAATGGCTCTCGGGGCACGGCTTCTCACTGAGGGATACCCCGTCCGAACCGGACCACTTACCGACACGATGGCCACGCCAGCGTCTGGGGGATCGATCTGTGCCAGTGCGGCACGCCGAATGACTTCCGACGTTTTCAGTCCCTGCTCTTGCGCGTGCGCAACGATGCGCTCGAAATCCTCCCTCGGAAACGAAACCGAGACAACCGCCCGCCTGGGCCGTGACGGCTCGCGCACCTCATCCTCGGTGTCTTCCCAGCTCTCTGGGTCTTGCAGCTCCTGGAGCTCCTTCTCGTCCACAGGCGTGATCCCGTCCTTTCTGGTTATGGGAGCCAACCAACTTCGTAATGTTTGCATGGCCACGCGGTCACTGGTCGCCAAACGCCAGGTTCATGCGTGGGTTCTATTGGAATGGCGATGCACTGACCTTGATGATCCCGCCCGACCAGCAGGTGACTCGCCCGTCGAGCCTTTCGATTTCGCTTGATCCGATGCCGATTGTCCAGAACCTGAAGTACTCGCATGGAGTCGAGGCCATGACGCCAAAACTTTTCCTCGTTGTCGTCGTCCAGGAGGAATGTCTCCACCACGGGGATTGACATGAGCAATCGTCCCTCGTACGGTTGTAGTGTAATTGTAGTCATTTAGTAGTTCTACGCACGCTGCCTGAACAGGATTTGGACGATGGACACCAATCAGGACAGGATCTTGGAGCGAATGAGCGCCGAATGGGTCATTCTCGCCGACCATGTCGAGATTCTCAATAACAAGCTGTATCTCATGGGGGGCGGTTGGGAATCTGTAACGGTCAACACCCTCCCCACCGAGCACACCTTGGCGGTGGCAGTTTCCTTTTCCGTGCCATGGAGTGAAACCAATCAGGCACACGACATTGCCATTGACGTCACCGATCAATATGGCGCAACCAAAGCAGCCTTGTCGGGTATTGTGGAAGTAGGACGCCCTGGTGGAGCGCTTCACGGACATGCACAACGCGTTCAAATGGGTGCCAATGTTGACCTCCAACTGACGTCATTTGGCGTCTATACGATCAGCGTTAGCGTTGATCACGAGGACTCGGCGCACACAACGTTCAAGGTTCTGCAAGCCTCGGAGCTCACAGCACACCCCTCGCGACAAGACAGGAAAGCATCCTGACCAATCAGGCAAACGCAGCGGCCAGCGCCTCGCGCCACGATCGAGGCAGCTCCCAGTAGTAGGCCTCCGCCACCACGGCATCCCGGTCGCCGAAGCTCGCGGCGTCCGTCAGCACCACTGCTGACACGACTTCGCCGATACGCAGCGTCACCGGCACCACCCGCGAGCCCACTATCCCCTCCGGCAGGGTCACGACCACCCCCCAAATCTCCTCGACATCGGGCAGCGGCAGGTCACGATCGGCAAGCGCGGCCCTCGCCACCCAGCCTATGCCGGCGAAGCGCGAATCGCTCGTTGCTGGGTGCCGCCGGATCTTGCCGGGTTCCATATCCGCGCCGCAGAGAAAACCGTAGCTGGTGGTGTCGTCGGCCATGATCGTGTCGTGCTCCTGTCAATCGCAGTGTGGATGGTTGCCTTTTTGGACCATGCGCACCGGTGCGATGAACATCGGACATGAAGTCCGACGCTACAAGCCTCAAATCCCATCCGTCATTCAGAATCGCAACGCATCCGGCAGGTCGTCAGGGGCGAAGCCCAGCAGTGGCGGGTCAATCGGTGCATCCTTCGCCAACCCCACCACCAGGAAACGTCCCAGGCCAGCCGGCTCGATCAGGCGCATCACGGCTGCCTGCGCTCGATAATACTCCGCGGCGCCGGTTTCCGGGTCCTGTTGCATCGCGACAAGATGCTGCCCCAGCCCGCACTGGGACAGGAAGTGCCCCTGGCTCACCACCGGGGTCGATTTCATCCCCGCTTGAGCCGCCGCATCGGTGATCCGGGTGAAATCGACGTGGGCTGTCACATCCTGCTGGGCGATGCGCTGGAACGGATCGTCGCTGACGGTGTGCCCGGCATAGGCGCGAATCGTGCCGTCCAGCCGGTGATCCCGGTACAGTTCCTGGGCCGGGTAGCCGTAGTCGATCACCAGGCCGTAACCGCGCGTCAAGCCTCGATCAATCTCGCCCACCCAGTCGTCGATGGCCGGTGACCAGGCCAGGCGCGATCCCGGCGGCCAGGCGGCGACATCCACACCCTGCCGCTCCAGCCAGCTGATCGGATCGGTCGCGAAGACCTCCGGCGAGAGCGCTCGCGTGTCCCATGCGAACCACTCCGTCGATGCATCCCATACGACCCATTGCTCCTGTAGCTCATCTCCCGTCCAGCGCAGGGCGTGCACGGGCAGGGCATCAGCCACCTCGTTGGCCAGCACCACCCCGGTGATCGGTTCGATCGCCGTTTCCCGCGCCGGATCCTCGACGGCGACGATGTGATCCAGCCCGACCTCGATCATCGCGCTCATCGCTTCGGCCATCCGGTGCCGGTTCACATCGCGCAGGCGATAGCGCAGCGCCTCCCGCACCTCCGGATGATGGACGCTGAGGCCGGCGATGATGTCGTAGGCCAGACCGCCAACACCCGGGCCGTATTCCCGCACCACGAACGGGTCGGGCCGGTCGAGCCGGTCCCACATCCCGGCGAGCTGGTCGGCGATCGTGAAACCGAAAAAGGGATGCACCTCCGGCGACGTGATGAAATCGCCACCGCGTCCCGGACGGCGAATCGGGGTGCGATAGTAGCCGAAATCGGGATGGTAAATCGCCACCTCCATGAACCGGGCGAAGGTGATCGCCCCGTCCCGCGCGATCTCGTCACGCAGCAGGGCGATGGCGTCCGGGTTTCCGGAGTCATCCGGACGACGCTGACGGGATTGGGAAGGTTCTGGCGACATGAAAGACTGCTCCGCGCGAGAATAGACAGCCAGGCGATGGCTTCGTTCCCAACAGTACTACGCCGCCGTGGCACGCGTTGTGCCACATACCGCACAATACCGGCAACATGGTCGCGATCATTTCGATTCGGCGGCCCGTTGTCTATGGTAGGTGTCTTGCACGGCGAATACCGCGGGAGAGCGATACACGATGTCTTCACAACGCAACACCGGCGCATTCATTATCGGTGGTGTCCTCGGTGGTCTTGCCGGAGCCGCCGTCACGCTTTGGAACACGCCGAAATCGGGAGACGAGCTCCGGGCCATGCTGTCCGGCGGCTCATCCACCTCCCACGATGTGACCAGCGCAGGCGGCGACGAGCGCTCGAGCAAGACTGCGACAGGCGGTCGTTTTTCGAATCCGGTGTTGAGTTTCGTGGAAAGGGCCGCCGCGCCGATTGTGGGGGTGGAGCTGGGCAAGCTGGCGAAGGACGACCCGGATTCCTCACGGCACGCGCCAGTGCGCGCCTCCGCCGCCGACGCAAAGCCGCCAACCCCGCATCGCGGCAATGAACGCGTGGAGGATGCGTCTTTGTCCGTGACGGATGTTCGGACCCTCGAAGAAGCAGAGACGCATGATGACAATGCGGGAAGCAGCGCCCACGCGGCAACAGTGGAGGAGCTCACCACCCCGCCTCCTGATGAGGCGGCAACCCACAGCCGCGGATCAGCGACGGAATCGGAACACAAACCGGCCGACTTCCCGGACCTGACGTTCGACAAGACGAGTTGAGCTCGCGACCAACCGCTGGCATGCCAACCTGACAGGAAAGGAATGAATCCATGATTCGCAACGCACGCACGGCTGTGAAATTCTTCGTCTACGGGGTCATCATCGGACTGATGTTCGCCCCCCAAAGCGGCGCCGAAACCCGCAAGATGCTGCTCGGCTGGATCGGCGAAACCATGCAGGACACCATCGGCACGGTCACGGGCGGGACGCAGGATTCCACCCCCGAATGAGCGCGCGCTGATGGGCGGATATGACGGGATGGGGAGCCTTCCATGTTGCCATTGACCGACGACAACCGGGGCAGGCGCAGCTCGCCGGTCGTTACGTGGACGCTGATCGCTCTCAATGTGCTGGTCTTCCTGTATGAGATCATCCTGAACGACCAGGACTTCAACCGGTTCGTGCATGACTACGGCGCGATCCCGAATGAGATCAGCAACGGCGAGGGCTACCTGACGCTGCTCACCAGCATGTTCCTGCACGGTGGCTGGCTCCATGTGGGCGGCAACATGCTGTTCCTGTGGGTGTTCGGGGACAACATCGAGGACGTCATGGGCCACGTCCGCTATCTCGCCTTTTACCTGCTGACCGGGCTCGCCGCCACCGCCGCCCAAATCCTGACCAACCTCGACAGCATGATACCGACGATCGGCGCCAGTGGCGCGATCTCCGGCGTGCTCGCCGCCTACATCATCTGCTTCCCGCACGGCCGCATCATGACGCTGATCACGCTCGGCATCTTCATCACCAGCGTGATGTTGCCGGCGTGGATGATGATCGGGTACTGGATCGTGTTGCAGGTGATCCAGGGATCACTGTCACTGGGCGTCAACGCCGATACCGGCGGTGTCGCCTGGTTCGCGCACATCGGTGGGTTCGCGGCCGGGCTGGCGCTGGTCTTCCTGTTCCGCCAGCCGGACCGCGTCGAGCGCCAGCGCAAGGCCCGCGGCCGCCCGAACCCGAAACGCCGCGAGGTCGGCTGGGGGTTGTGATGCACCGTTTCTCCGATAACGACGCCGTTTTCCTGATAGACTGGAGTTCCGGGGAACCTGAGGGGCATTGGACAACGTCAATGGCGGAGCCGGTCGATGGCATATCACCTTACCCGGCAGGAGGCAGACAGGCTGATACGCCTGCCGAAGCGCATCGACGAACCAATACGGTGGACAAGCATGCCAGGCGGTACCGACCGGGATACGTTGTCGGCTCGGGTTGTGTGCCGTGACATTGACGAACCAATGGATCTTCGCGGCGTGGTTGGCCGAACAAATTGGTCGTTCCTTCTCCTGACGCATGCTCGAATCCCGATAAGAAAGCTTACAGTCCATGGTCCGGGCCACAGGAATCCGGATGGGACCGACGCAGGAACCCATCACAAGCATATTTGGGACGAAGTCCACGAGGACCAAGAAACGTACTATCCTGTAGATATTGACTTTAGCGATGTCAATGTCGCACTTATCGGGTTTCTGGCGGAATGCAATATTATCCCGGAACAACCACCTGAGCGACTCATAGTGCGGAGGCGTTTACGATGAACCATCGATCCTGTAGATCACTTCAGCACATGCTCGGAGAACAACTTCAGAGCCAATTCCCTGTTATCCATGCCTTTGATCAGTTCATGGTGATAACGCCAATGCTTTATCCCGACAACACCAGGATTGACATCGGTATTGCCATGCGAGATAAACATCGTGTAATGCTGACAGACAACGGTGAGGCGTGGGGCTACGCCTTCGCGCATGGGGTTGATGAACCTGTGATACGTGAACGAATCGAACTCACCAGGGCACGATTTCGCCTCGCCGATATCGATGGAGGTGACCTCATCCTCGATGTACCAACGAACCAGGCAGCTGAGGGGCTTTTCAAACTCGCCACAGCGGTTCAAGATGTCGCCTATCTCGTTTATGGTGTACGTTTGTCGCAAACTTCCAAAACATTCGAGCGGACTGTGAATTGAGTCTGATGCGGTTTGCATGTAGTCACAAGTATTTCTCATCCAGGCGCAAGCGATACAGGACATTAGCTACCGTGTCTATCGCCGGTCACCTGTATCAGCATCATAAGTCAAGACCAGTTGTACACTCGGTTGTGTATTCCCCAGGCTCCTCTCCCCGTCCTCGTCGACGGGTGATGAACCTGGGGTATTTTGCCTTGCCGACGGATTCATCGCCGGACTGGTCCTGGTCTTTCCGTTTCGTCGTTCGGATTGTTACCGGATCGGCTTTTCCTGAGTCGCGGCAAGAGAAACCTTCGAGCGTCACTCTTTCCAATGATCTCCGCCGCCCTTGCATAGTAGGTGCAATCGCCCTGTGTGATGCACCGTTTCTCCGATAACGACGCCGTTTTCCTGATAGACTGGAGTTCCGAGGAACCTGAGGGGCATTGGACAACGTCGATGGCGGAGCCGGTAGATGGCATATCAACTCACGCGGCAGGATGCGGACAGGCTGGTAAGCCTGCCGAAGCGCATCAACGAACCGATGCGGTGGACACGGGTACAGGGAACGACCGATAGGTACGAATGCCGCGCGATAGTGACAGGCGACGCACTCGAAGAGCATATGTTTCTGCGTGGTACCGTTGGCAAGACAAACTGGTCATTCGTCCTCGTCGTTGAGCCAGATATGGCTATTCGCAAGTTGACTATCCATTCCGCTGGACACACGAATCCTGAAGGATCCGACGCAGGCACTCATCACAAACACATTTGGGACGAGGTGACCAGGGATCGAGCGACCTACTATCCTCACGACATTGACTTTAGCGACATCAATGCTGCGTTGTTGGGATTTCTGAAAGAGAGCAACATCACGCCTTCCTTTCCACCCGAACAACTCATGATCGAAAGGCGTTTGCGATGAAACAGGCCACATCATGCAACCAGATGGTTGAGGCAATTCAGCAGCACGTTCACGACGAGTTTCGTGTACAAGAGCACGATGACCTGTGCATGATCGTCACGCCGATGCTGTACCCAGACAACAGTCGAATTTGCATCTATTTCGAAGCAACCGACAGTCGGCACTTCATGCTTACTGATCACGGAGAGGCATCGGACTACGCATTTGTGAACGGCGTACCGCGGCATGTCGTTCACGATCAGGCCGTGGATACTATTCATCGATTCAAACTGCTGGACATTGGCGGCGACGAGCTCGCACTCCAGATGGAGCGTTCCGAGGTCACGCAAGGCATCTTCACCCTGACACAAGCGATACAGGACATCAGCTATCTTGTCTATCGCCGGTCTCCTGTATCAACACCATAGGTCACGACCAACGATTGCGTGAAGAATTCGTTGGAAGATCGGCCATGCACAAGCGGATCCATATGTCGGCTTCATGGCATTGGTCAATCGTCACAGTGTCCCAGCTTTGACAGGAAGCATGACCACAGCAGCATATCGTTGCATCCACAGGAGAATTCACCATGTCCAGCAGCTTCTTTCGCCTCGTTGTCGACAACGACCAGCTTACCGACGCGATGTTCGACTTCGTCACCGATCCCACCCCGGCCCGCAACGACCGGCCGGTCGTGCAGGAGCTCGGCGATATCAACCATGACCTTGTCGACGTGCTCGAGATGATGGTGCTCGATGGCACCGAGGACCGGTCTGACGTGGCCGGATTCGTCAACGCTGTCTTTGGTCCGCACGGCAACGGGCCGACCAAGCGGGAATCGTGACCCCATCCATGCCCGATCCCCACCAGGCTCCCGACCTCGCCGGTGTCCACAAGCTCTATGGCGAGCTGTGGGCACGACAAAACGCCGGCTTTGAGGCCGAAGTCGCCAAACCCCGCAATCCGCGGTCGCCGGAGACGCTGTTCGCGTATGCCGCCGAGCTCGGCCTGCACTCCGATTCGCGCGTGCTGGATATCGGTTCTCGCGACGCGATCCATGCGATCGAGCTGGTCACCCGTTTTGGCTGCCAGGTCGTCGCCGCCGATCCGGTGCCGGTCCATGCCGAGCTGGCGCGGAATCGCCTGACCGATGCCGGAGCGGATATCGCCGCGCGCATCGAGCTTTCCGACGCCGCGATCGAGCATCTCCCGTTCGGTGACGCGGCGTTCGACCTGGTCTGGGCGCGCGATATGCTCAACCACGTCGCCCTCCGCCCCGGTCTCGCCGAATGCTGGCGCGTGCTCCAACCCGGCGGCGCGATGCTCGTTTTCCAGACCTTTGCCACCCCGATGATGGAACCCGGCGAGGCGCGGCGGTTGTACGAAACCCACTCGATTCACGCCGAAAACATGGACCCGGACTATTTCGAGGAGGTCGCCCGCGCGGTTGGATTCACCATCGAAATGCATGATCCTGTCACCAGCGAATGGCGCGAATACGCCGTCGAATCCGGCAACACCGATATCGGCGCCTGCCTCATGACGATTGCCCGCATGCGCCGCGCCGAACATGACCTCGTCGCCAAATTCGGACGGAGTCTCTACGAAGCCACAATCGCCGACCATCTGTGGGGTGTTTACCTGCTGCTCGGCAAGCTCAGCTCGTCAATCTATGTCTTGCGCAAACCGGAAGCATCAGGAGCGGACCATGCCTGACAGGATTTTGGCGTCTTCGTCGTCGGAATGGCGCGACAGTGCCCGCGCGATGCTGGAAACCGGCTTGCCCGACGCGCTGATCCAGCCGGTCGGGGAGGACTTGCTCGCCATCAGCGCCGAAGGGCTTTCTATTACCGACGTCGCCAGCTCGGTGGCCTCGATCGCCAATCCGTTCGTGCGGCATCTCTTCCGGGAGATCGGTCGGATCGAGGCGCCGTCCCGGCAATCGCTCGATGTCACGCTGGACGCCATCGTGGATGTCTGGGCGAACCTGCCAGTGCCGTTGCCACCGGCTGTCTCGTTGCAGGTCTGGGCGAGCGGACCGGTCGATCTCGCCTTCCGACCCGACACCCTGCGCCGCGAGCTGGAAACCATGCTGCGCGAGAACGGCACTGACGTCGCCCGAGCGGGATCGGCACAGGTGCTTTCGGCGTGCATTGCCGGCAATCAAATCCTGCTCGGGCTCAACGGTGTCACCAATTCGCTCAGCGACTGGCCCGGCGGGCGCGTGCGCCTGTCGAAGCCGAAGGGGCAAATCTCCCGCTCCGAGTTCAAGCTGGAGGAGCTGTTTCGCACCACCGACCTGCAACCGCCCAAACGGGGACTCGCCCTCGATCTCGGCGCCAGCCCTGGGGGCTGGACCCGCATCTTGCGCGGCTACGGCCTGGAGGTCGTCGCCGTCGACCCGGCCGACCTCGATCCGCGGTTGCGCGGCGATCGCGGGATTCGTCACGTTCGCACCACCAGCGGCCCATTCCTGCGGGAAACCCGCGACACCTTCGACGTGGTCGTGAACGACATGCGCATGGACCCCGCGATGTCGGTCGGGCTGATGATCGATGCCGCCGCGCACCTGCGGCCCGGCGGGATGCTGATCATGACGTTGAAGCTGTCGCACCACGCCGCGATCCGCACCGTGCAAAACGCGGTGGACCGCCTTGGGGACGTGGTCGACATCCGTCTGGTGCGACAGTTGCATCACAACCGCAACGAAGTCACAATGGTCGGCATCAGGTCCGGAGACTGATCATGGTGAGGATCCGGTGTCATACGTCTAATGGATCGGTGGGCCACCGGACGCTGGCAAGTCGACGGTTGCGGATCTGCTTAAGGCAGTAATCCGAGCCTCTACGCTTCCATTAAGTCATGGAGTCAGAAAGGAACATCTGACATAGAGTCAGTTACGTCGCTGAATTCCACCTCATCCCCACTGTTGTCCCCGTTATCAACGTCAGAATGTGAATCGTACTTAGACCAATCGGGCATGCTCTCTACAGAAGATGGTGAGGAACCATCACGGACGCGATCTCGCAATGAGACAACATTACGCTTTTGCACGGATGGAACCTCGCCCCATGAAGCAAGCCCCCAGTATCCAGATCCATGTTTCTGGAATCGCTCATCATTTGAAAGGTGCGCACCCACATTGCGCCGAGGATCCTTGCCCGGCACCCGAATGCCGCGATGAACGAGTTGATCGTAGATGTCACCATAATGCATTGGCTCACCTGCCTCTCGCAGAATCGCTAACATTTCGTTGCGAATCTGCTTGGCTGGGACCGTCATTTCATCCTCATCTTCCAAACGCTCACTAAGGACTTCGAGCGTGCGCTGATATGAGTCAAGATCCGCTTGAAGCTGCTCACATTCCACCTTCGCTTTGTCCAGTTTGACTTGAGTCTCATTAACCAAAGCTGTAATGTCTCGTATAGTTCGTGTCGACATAGTTCTTACTCTCAACTTTCAAGTCGCCTGCAAGAATCGTCACACATTGAAGGTTTGACACCCCTTGCGCATGATCCTTGCGCAGCTATCATTCTGGAAGAAGTGGGGGCGGCGGGACTCGAACCCGCATCCGGCCCTTAGCGAAAAGGCGACTCTATCCATTGAGTTACGCCCCCACGGACTTCCAGAACGACGGGTGAGCCGCGAAACTTGCCCCGTCGTTCTGTTCAGTTTAGATGTCGTCGCTGAGAACGTCAACGTTCTTCGGCGCTTTTGTGTTTGCCTTTACTACTCAATCGTTGAATAGCTCATTGGAGAGACAATCCTAAAGTTCGTACACACCCCACATCGAACGTCGGTCACTAGCTAGACGAACTGACCTGCTGACATAGCAGTGTGCCGTCCCGAACGGCCTGCCGGTACAGTACATCGAGCGCGCCGTAGAAGCTCCATGATCCTCGGAGAAACCGCTTGTCGGCGGCGCGGGGGTATACTTTGGGCATCATGGAGGTGCATGGACATGGCAAAGACCATGAAACCCATCAAGGTGACATCCGAAAGCGAATTGATCCCACTGCTGAACGAGGCCGAGCTGGGCTCGCCCGTGCTACTGGAGCGGCGCGGCGTCGTCTACCGGCTGAGCACGGTGGATCCCGACGAGCTGCCAATCTACGAACCAGATGCCGAGGAAGTGCACCGAATTCTCGACGAAACGCTCGGGAGTTGGGCGGATCTGGATATCGACGAAGTAATCGAATATATCTATGAGGCGCGTAGAGTTGGTTCTCGCCCAGCAAACCGTCCCTGATGTACCTTCTGGACACCGATTGGATATTGCAGGCGCTCGCACATCGCGAACCGGCAAGTCGTACTTTGTATCATCTCCCCAACGGCCAAGTCCACCTAAGCATTGTTTCCGTCGGGGAACTCTATGAGGGAGCCTTCGTCTTTGCCAATCCCCAAGCGCATCTCGCAGGCTTTCGCCACTTTCTCTCCGCTTACCAGATGCTCCCGCTTACCGATCCGATCATGGAACGCTTCGCCGAGATCAGGTCGTTTCTGCGGCGGCAAGGGCAGATCGTCGGCGACTTCGACATCCTGATCGCCGCGACAGCCATCCAGTATCAATTGACCCTGTTGACCTTCAACCTGCGCCATTTCCAGCGAATTCCGGACCTCCGCCTCTATCAGCCAAACTGATCACGCACGCAGAACCGCGGACCGAGCAACCTCGGTCCGCGGTTCTCAGCTATTCGCGATAATCGACGGCTACGGTTAGCCGGTAACCACGATTTGCCCCGTCATGTTGGGGTGCAGCGAGCAGATGTAATCGTAGGTGCCGGGCGTGTCGAAGGTGAAGCTGAACGAATCACCCTGCGCGAGGATGTCCGAATCCCAGACGCCATCGGTCGAGGTCGCGGTGTGCTGCGCGGAATCGTTATTGGTCCACGTCACCGTCGTTCCGACCGGAATCTCGAGCACCTGCGGATCGAAGGCGAAGTCGGCGATCGATACGGCGACCTCCTGCGCTTCAGCCGTGTCCGCGGTCGTCTCGGCAGCCGCATCGGCGGCCGGAGTGCTGGCGCCAGTGACGGCGGCGGTATCGCCACCGTGCAGCCCCGGCGCGAGATAGACCGAGACATTGGTGCCGCCGGCGTCATTGGAGGCCAGGGCAGCGATACCGGAATATCCGGATTCATTCTGCTCGTGCAGCGGGATCAGCAAGAGTCCATCGACAACTGGGCCCGTCACGTCGCCACAGGCGATGTAGTTGGCCACATTCTCGCCACTTTCGTGGATGTTGATGGCAAATGGGCTTGCCAGCAGATCATCGAGCGTGGCGTCGATCGTGGAGTGCCCCACCTCAACGGCCCCGGCTGGCGCGTCCGGCGACACCGCGGCCACATTGGTGAGCGGGTACGTCGGGTTCGGATCGAGCTCGGCACAGGTGCCGACGTGGATATGGGAAGGATGCGGAGCAACCGCTCCATCCTGGGCAGCCGCCCCGCTGCTTGCGGCTCCGGTTACGGCGATGGCAACGATCATGGTGGACACGATACGCCAAACAGAACGACTCATCCTGAACTCCTTGCGCGATGGCGACCACACGAGGTGCGGCGCCTCAATCGGTGGGTTCTTCCAGCCATTCCAGCATACAGGACAAGAAACAAAAGTCAATAGCTTTTGTGTTTTAGTTGACCTGAAAGGGCTTTAAGGGATATGATGCAGTCAATCGTGCTGGAGGTTACCATGGCTCGCGTCGCATGGGATGATCGATTTTTCGCGACAACGCGGGGCAGTATCCTGTTGCTCCTGCGCAAGGGAAACAAAACCGTCGACGATCTCGCCGCGACGCTGGCACTGTCCGCCAACGCGATTCGCAGCCATCTCTACGCCATGGAGCGCGATGGGTTCGTCACACAACAGGGCGTCCGGCGTGGCGCGGGGAAACCGGCGTGGGTCTACACCCTTGCGCCCGAGGCTGAGCGCATCTTCCCCAAGCCCTACGCCGCGGTGCTGGACACATTGCTCCAGGTGTTGTCGGAACGATTGCCCCCCGAGCCGATCGAGGCGGCACTGGTCGAGGTGGGGCAACGCATCGCCAGCACCGTTCCTCCGCTCAGCGGATCCACCGAGGAGCGCCTCCCGGCGGTGCTCGAAGCACTCACCAACATCGGTGGCATGGCCGAGGTCGATACCACCGAGCATCGGCTGGTCATTCGCGGCTATGACTGTCCGCTTTCCCAGGCGGTCAAGGGCTGTCCGGATGCCTGCCGGGTGCTGCAATCGCTCCTCGAAGCGATGCTGGACGTACCGGTGACCGAGCACTGCGATCGTGGTGATCCCCCGCGCTGCTGTTTCGCGGTGGCGCGGGTTGAGCACAACAAAGCCCCCGGCACGGCACATCCTGTCGCCTGACCGGAGGCATTATTGCAACAATGGTTGGGCTATGCGCTCTTGTCCCGATTGCCCTTGACCACGCACAGCCCGGCGCGAATCTCGCCAAGGTGATACGCGCAATGCGCGAGCATCCCGAATGCGCCGCCGATAAACCGCTCATCCCAGCCTTCGAAGGTCGAGGCAAAGGTGGTCACCTCGTTGTAGGCATCGCGAAGCTGGTCGATCAGCCGCCGCCATTCGGCGTCGTCGACCGCGCCGACCTCCCAGGAACCATCCCAATCGGGTTTGCCCACGTCCTCGCCACGTCCCATCCGGTTCGCCAGGTCGAGGTAGAACCAGGTGTGATTGACCTGCGCGGCGATGTTGGAACAGCCTCCCCCCACCGGCTTCGACGCCTCTTCGGCGCTGATCGTGGCCAGCGTCTCGAACATCGAGGTGCCGCCATCGAGGAAGATGCCGGTCACCTGCTCGAAGGCTTCCTTCCAGTTGATCAGGAAGCCAGAACGGAAGTCGTCGAGTGAAATTTGCGCTGTTTGCGTTGCCATCGCGCGATCTCCTTACTGTCCAGACAGCAATTCTGCCTGGCGTCAGTATCGCGTCGCGAGCGGACAAAGCGTGTCCGGGTTGGAATAACGGCCATCTGCCGCCAGATTGCACAACGCCATCAGTCATCCCAGTGTCCATTCGCACCATCCTGGTCAGGTCGCCAGCAAGTGATGCCCGGGATGTCGTCAAAATCACTATCGAAAGTCGCGAGCTCGATGCCTGAATGCTGTGCGTATGCCGCCGCGAGCGAGTCAACAAACCCAAGCTTCGGATGGGCGGTCCAAAGATCAAGCGCCAGGAGCACAACACGCTTGTCCCGCAACCTGACACCCTTCAACTGCACGATCGCAACCAGCCGGTCAGCCGCGTCGCTGGGGGCCAGATGGTAATGCGCCTTCGCCGTGAGGATGAACGCGACTTCGGCAATGACGGCATCCGACGTCGTGATCTCCACTTCTTCCCGCTCAACCCGACGAAACAGATCGCGGGCAATCCGGCTCATTCGCTGAGCATCTGGTAGCGGTGAATCGATAATCGCGCGCAGAAAGACGTTTGCATCAACAAAGATCATTGGCGATTCAGGCGTCGCATTTTCCGGGCAACTGCTTCCTTCGTCGCATCATGAATCTCACGATCGAGATCCAGTGATTCGTTCGGGAGCGCCTTGACCGAACCAAACACGGATTCCAGCGTGAAGCGTACCGGACGCACCTCGACTTTCTCATCGTCGGTAAGAATGAACGCGATTTTATCCCGCGCGTTTACGCCGAGTTTTCTTCGGATGTCGGCCGGAATGGTGACCTGCCCCTTGCTGCTGATGGTCGATACAAACCGTCTCATATGGCTCTCCAGGGTAAAGGTGATGCGATCAAGTAAAGATAGTATACGATCTTCTTTACTTCCCATCAATCCCTTGGCATGCGGGCGCTCAACGGAGCCGCTCTGATTGCGAATCAGCACGGTCCGCTCCACTTTGCGCGATGCCCGAACGGCTCAACAGGGCGCCTCGATCCTGCCGGTCTCATACTCCTGCCCGCCAATGGTCACTGTCGCTTCGAAATAGTAGCCTTCGGCAAGATTGGGACCGGGGTATCCTTCCAGACAACACGTCGACGAAGCGAATGGAGACCAACAATCATGAATTTCCTGGATGTCGTACGAACGCGGCGGATGATCCGCAACTTCACCGACGAACCCGTCGCTGATGCGGTGGTCGAGCGGATCGTCGAGGCGGGCCAGCATGCCCCCAGCGCCGGTTTCAGCCAGGGCGTGGTCTACGTCGTGGTGACCGACGAGGCGACGCGAAAGGCGATCGGCGAGATCGCCGGTGAGGACGAAGGCTACGTCGCCAGTGGCTTCGACCCGTTCATCTCGCGGGCACCGGTCCAGATCGTGATCTGCACCAGCGAAAAGGTCTACCACGACCGTTACAACGAGCCGGACAAGAAACTGGAGGGGGAAGAGGAGATCGACTGGCCGATCCCCTACTGGCACACCGACGCCGGCGCGTCGCTGATGCTGGTGTTGCTGGCGGCGGTGAACGAAGGACTCGGCACCGCCTTTGTCGGCGTGATGGAGCCGAAACGTCTGCGGGAGCTGCTCGGCATCCCCGATGACTACCTGCCAATCGGCGTCACCATGATCGGCCACCCGGCACCTGACACGAAGTCCGGCTCGCTCAAACGAGGCCGCAGGTCGCTCGACGACGTCCTCCACCGGGAGCGGTGGTAGGCAAAACACGCCAGCCGATAGCATCGGGTCTTGTACCTGATGGATTTCCACGGAAGGTCAACCATGAAGAACCTCGACCACTGTCGGGTCGAGGTTACAGCAGGGGCGAGGCTGATCGAATGTCGTTACCTGCCTGGTGCGCCAGCGGATTCTTCTCGTTTCTTCCGCGCCCGACGCCTGCTCGTCTCGGCGTCTCTTGGCGGACCAGCAACAACCTGCCCGCTTCCATTAGCCACGCTAATGTATCCGTTACGATCCATATCACCTTCGTCGGTCGCATCACCATTCGTGCGAGACGGCTCCGATGTTCGATTGCCTGGTTCGTGCGATTCGATGCGCTCAGCAGGACCAAAGAACGCTACGCCTAGAGAGATCATGAGAGCCATGATGCCAACCACCTGGAGCACGGGAATTCCCGTGAGCACGAGCACAAATCCGGCGACGACCAACAGGAGTGTCACTCCGATAGGAATACGGCGTGTGGATGTGTACCTTGGTGTCATGATGCATTGTCCTTAGGGCGCGACATCGATCAGCACCCAGCAATATCCTACCCCGAGAATAATGAACGCCCATGTTACGATAATGACCGACTGACGGCGAGACGAGTGCTTCCTGCGTACGTCGGTTAAATCTCCAATCGTCAGCCCTATCTCATCATAGAGCGCTCCGAGGGCAAATCCACTGCTGATAACGGCTACAAATCCGGCCAGCAGCAGCGTCACTGGAATGAGGCGAACGTCCTCAATCACTGGTCCTTCATCCTGCATAAGCGTCGCCAGGGCCAGCGCGATGGCTGCCACCGTTGCCGATGTTTGCAGGATTTCAACCGCGCGGAACGTCGACTGTACCTCCATCATGTTCCCACGCCTCTCGTAAGTATATGTCACGTTCAATTGCACGTCTGGTTCCAATCAATTGTACGCAACGTGGTCCATAAGCGAAACAGTCGCACTGGCCAGGAAAGGCCGCACGGTGCGGTATCCTTCACACCTGTCTCGGACCAGACCGGCCCGACGACCCACCTCACCAGGAGTCTCCGGGTGTCCAGCTCCCCCGATGTATCCATCGCCGTGCGCGACCTGCGCAAGGTCTACCAGGTTCCCGAGCGCGACAGCGGGCTCCGCGCCGCCGTCACCAGCCTCGTCCACCGCAAGACCCGCGACATCGACGCGGTCAGGTCGATCAGCTTCGACATCCAGCCGGGCGAGATCGTCGGCTTTCTTGGCCCTAACGGCGCGGGAAAGACGACGACCCTCAAGATGCTCTCCGGCCTGCTGCATCCCACCAGCGGTAGCGCCGATGTGCTGGGCTTCACCCCATGGAATCGCGACCGCGCCTACCTGGCGCAGATGGCGCTGATCATGGGCAATCGCAACCAGCTCACCTGGGACATCCCCGTGGCCGATTCGTTCGAGCTCAACAAGGCGATCTTCCGGATTCCCACCAGCGACTACCGCCAGCGCGTCGATGAATTGGTCGAGCTGCTGGACATCGCCGAGCTGATCCGCAAGCCGGTCCGCAACCTCTCGCTCGGCGAGCGGATGAAGTGCGAGATCGCCGGGTCGCTGCTGCACCAGCCGAAAGTGTTGTTTCTGGATGAGCCAACCATCGGGCTGGATGTCGCCATGCAGCGCCGCATCCGCACGTTCATCGCCGAATACAACCGGCGCACCGGCGCGTCGATCCTGCTCACCAGCCACTACATGGCCGATGTCGAGGCATTGTGCGAGCGGGTGATCGTGATCCATCACGGCACGTTGCTCTACGACGGCGGCCTGACCGGTCTTGTCCGCCGCTTTTCGCCGCACAAGACGATCGTGGTCGAGCTGGAAGATGGCGCGCCGGCACCGGATGATCGCATCGAGGCAATCGTGGACGGCGCGGAAGTCGTCGAGCAAAGCGCGGTCGGCCTGACACTGCGCGTGCCCAAGGCGCTCACCGCGGCGGCCACCAGCCGGTTGCTGGCGCACCTGCCGGTCAGCGACCTCACGGTGGAAGACCCGCCCATTGAGGAAGTGATCGAAGATGTCTTCAACACCGGCGCGGGCGCCACTCCGAAGACGGAGGTAGCCAGCACCGCCTGATAAAACCCGATCGGGGTCGCGACGAGTGGCACAGCAAAACCCCCTGGTCGTCAACCAGGCGTTCGCCGTGGCACGGTACCAAGGGGTATTTGTACAGATTAACCAGATTCGGGTGATCGGATGCCGAACGATTACCGCGCTGCCAGGCGTCGGGCGGCTGACGGCGTGGTAGCCTCGAGTCTTGTACCCGATGTCCGCCCAGTGCATGCGACATGTACACATCACGCTCACCACCCCCGCCCCAACCATTCGCGAACCAATCGCCGACCCTGATATACCTCCTGTTGAACACGTCGACTCCCGAACGGGCATCCCGTATGAACATGAACGCCCAGGAACACCTCCGCCAGGCCATCGACCAGCAGATGCACGACCTCCGCGCGGGTGTTCCCCACGATCGCGAGGCGGCCATCCTCGCGCTGATTCGCCAGCTGGCCACGCTGCCACGTGCCCCTGCCGCCGAGCCACTGCCCGATCTCGTCACCGGTCTTCATCTCATCAACCTGGGCGGCAACACGGCGCTACGGCTCTGTCTCGAATCCGCCGGCAGCCCCAAGGTGCCGTCGCCTTCATCTGCCGGCGACCTGGCCGATTGGGCGGAGCGCTTCCTGCATGCGTGCGATCGGCTGGCCGAGGCGGAGCTTGTCCCGCGGCATGTCGAAACTGGTTTCATGCGACTTGTCGATGACGGCGATGGCGCCTTCGATGCCTGGATCGCGACGAAGCATCCGCCGACAAGCTGGCAAGAACGCGCCGATTTTGCCTGGTGGGCATCGTCGCTGGATCGGCGGCATGCATCCACGCTGTCCGACACGGGAACCGGCGTTCCCGGTGACGCGACGCGATATCGCCAGATGGCCCGTATCCATGCGCAGATGATGGCGCATCAGCTCGGCTATCCGCCCGACGCCGAGATCGGCGGTTGCTCCATCCGCACCTGTTGCGACGTGTTGGAATGGCTGATCGCCCGGGCGCTTCAGGCGCGTGATCGTGGGGAAGCTCCGGCACCGCAATTGGAGCATTCGCTGGTCACCGCGCTCGCGTCGGACCTCGCCATTGATCCCGCCGTTATCGGCCCGATCATCGCCGCCTTCACGCTCGACCGCGAAAACGCCACCTGGCATGCCGCCGTACCCGGCATCGCCGCCGCGCCGCTCGTACGCATCGCTCCAGACACCCTCGCCTGGTCAAGCCACGGGCTGACCACCGAGCCGCTGCTCTTCCTGACCCGCGAGCTCAGGCGGCGCGACGCGCAGGCCTACCACAACGCCGCCCATCTGCGGGAGGATGTCTTCCGCAACGATCTCTATCGACTCTTCCAGCACAATCGCTTCGTCACCAGTGCCGGCAGGATCAGGCTCCGGCGTGACACCGGCAAGCTCCGCACCGACATCGACGCCGCCATCTTCGACCGCAAGACCGGCACCCTTGGCCTCTTCGAGCTGAAGTCGCAGGACCCCTTCGCGCGGTCGACCGCCGAGCTGATACGCCAGCGCGACAATTTTCTTTACGCCAGCCGCCAGGTCTCGGGGATACTCGACTGGCTCAACCGGCACGGCGGCGACGAAATCCTGAACCGTATCGACAGCTCGACCGCCAAACATTTTCGCGTGCACAAGGTTTACCCCTTCGTGCTCGGTCGCTATCTCGCGCATTTCAGTGACGGCCCGCGGCCCGACCGTCGTGCCGCCTGGGGAACGTGGCCACAGCTCCTGCGCCTGCTCGATGACCGCCCGATCAGCCCGACGGATGCCAACCCCATCGCCTCGCTCTTCGCCCGGCTGACAACGGACAATCCCGCGATCAGCATGCCCGCCGATGGCTCGTCACGCGAGATCACCATCGGTTCGGCACGGCTCGTCGTGCATCCGTCCTATGCCGCGTACCAGGCGGCGGGTTGAGGATCCCGGATCATGCCCCTCTGCGCTCCAGATACATGAAACCTCGGCCCACTGTCAGGCCGAGGATACACTGCGTTGTTCGTGCTGACGGACGATAGCACTTGATCCCGCAATGGGCGATGAACGGAGCGAACACATTCGGCACGCTCAGTGCAGGCATGGAGTCCGCGTGGTCGACGCGTCGTCGAGCATCGATGCCGCGCGTAACGAATCAGTAGCCTGGTCCAATTGCGTGTTCTCCCGGAAGCACGCGCACCACGAGAGACAGGATCACAGGAGGATCAGGCGCGCGATGACTCATCGGCGACGATACGCTGCAGGATACGGATCAGCTCGGGAGCGGCGGTCAGCAATTCACGGTGATGCGACGACGCAAGCTCGCGGAGCATATCCGCGCCGGTCTCTGTGACGTCCACAAACACCTGGCGGCGATCCGCTTCACCCCGCGCACGGGATACCAGCCCCCGTGCCTCGGCACGAGCAACCAGCTCGACGGCGCTGTGGTGCTGGATTTGCAGGCGTTCGGCGATCGCCCCGATCGTCAACGATCCATCCCTGGATCCCCTGATCGCGAGGAGCAATTGATGCTGCTGGGGTTCGAGATCCACCGCGCGGGCGGCGTGTTCACTGAACCGCTGGAATCGCCGGAGTTGGTAGCGAAACTCGGCCAAAGCCTCATATCGCGCCTTCGAGAGCTCGTCTCTCATCACCACCCCTGTTATATCGTATGGCGATATGTTTCGCCACCCAGTCACGCGCCGCGCCGGCGTGTTCTGCCGTATGCTCTTCTTGTTGCGGCCAGACCGCCCCATGCCGGGTTGAACCGCGGGGATCGACCTGGATGCGCTCGCCATTATGGTACCCCGAATCGAAATCAGGAAATGACGACCACGCTGGATGAGGATGCCACCCGATGCCCGCACCTGAGTTTCGCCCATCGTTCGACGCCCTCTCGCCGCGCTCCCTGATCGGCTACTATCTCGCCAAGTTTCGCGCCGAAGTTGCCCTCCAGTTCGCCTATCGCGGCGCGGTCGTCATCTGGCTGGTTGGGCTCATCGTCCAGCCGCTGGTCTCGCTGGTGGTGTGGACCACCGTGGCGGAATCCAGCGGCGGCGCGGCGGGCGGCTTCACCACCGGGGAATACGCCGCCTATTTCATCGTGTTGATGGTGGTCAATCATCTCACCTTTATCTGGCACATGTGGGAGTTCGAGTGGCGCGTCAGGACCGGCTTCTTTTCGCCGCTGCTGATGCGCCCGATCCACCCCATCCACAACGACATCGTCGAGAACCTGTCGTTCAAGCTGATCGGCCTGGTCGGCATCCTGCCCGCCGCGATCATCCTGTCGGTCGTGTTCGACGCCGATTTCAGCAGCACCGCCGAGCGCGAGATCGTCGCCTTCGCTCCGGCGCTGGTGCTAGCGATGGCGCTCCGCTTCATCCTGGAATGGACGCTGGCGCTGGCCGCCTTCTGGATGACCAAGGTCCAGGCGATGAACAGCTTCTACACCTTCATCTCGTTTTTCCTGGCCGGGCAGGTCGCGCCGCTCGCGCTGCTGCCGGAGCCAGCCCGAATCGCCGCCAACATCCTGCCCTTCCGGTGGACCGTCTCATTCCCGATCGAAGTGCTGCTCGGCCAGGTGGAGACCAGCACCATCTGGCTGGGACTCGGTGTTCAGCTGCTCTGGATCGCCATCGCCGTCACTATCCTGCACCGCTTGTGGGCGGTCGCCGTGGCGCGTTACTCCGCCGTCGGCGCATGATGGTACAGGTAACGGAATCCGTAGGGGCGAACCCCGGACGAATCCGAATTCGCAATGGCATCCAACGAGGGTTGTCCGCCCGGTGGTCGCGCAGCGGCCACAATGTCACGCGGTGGCGGCGTCCGATTTTCCTTCGCGGTGGGATGACCATCGGGCATGAACGACTGAAAGGGTCCCCTTAATGCATTCGCTGACCGTCATCCGCACCTACTTCAAGCTCGGCCTGCTCAACATCCTCCAATACCGTGGCGACTTCATCTTCCACATCTTCAGCATCGTGACCGGGCTTCTCACCGCCCTGCTCACCATCGGCATCATCTTCAACCAGACCGATTCACTCAACGGCTGGTCGACCGACGACCTCATTGCCCTGGTCGGCATTCAAATCCTGATGCGCGGGCTGATTTCGGTGGTGATCCGGCCCAGCATGCAACACCTGATGGAGGGCGTCCGGCTGGGCACATTCGATTTCACCCTGACCAAGCCGGCCGACTCCCAGCTGCTGGTCAGCGTGTCCCAGTTCAACACGGTCGCGATCGCTGATGTCGTGATCGGTCTCGCCGTGGTGGTCATTTCCCTGGCCCGGCTCGGCGCGTCGGTCGGTGTGGGCGAAGCGCTGCTGTTCGTGATCCTGATGGCGGCGGGGACCATCACCGTCTACAGCTTCCTGCTGATGCTTTCGACGTGCTCGTTCTGGTTCGTGCGGCTCGACAACATCCTCGTCATCTTCAACGCGATGTTCGAGAATGCCGGACGCTGGCCGGTGACGATCTATCCCGGCTGGTTCCGGGTGACGCTGACCTTCCTGATCCCGGTCGCCTTCGCGATCACGGTGCCAGCCCAGAGCCTGACCGGCCGGCTGGACTGGCAGTCGGCGCTGCTGGCGCTGATGCTGGCGGCGCTGTTCGCGGTCGGTTCACGCTGGTTCTGGAAGTTCGGCCTGACGCATTACACCGGCGCCTCGGCGTGAACGACGTCGCCGCATCCCTTGTGACGCGGCGCAACCGGGCCACCAACGGCAATCCGCGTTAGCTCACGCTCACCTCGACTTCGAAGATCGCATTGTACTTGTACCCCTTGGCGTTCCATTCCTTCGAGGGCGGTTGTGTCATCGTGCGGGCATCGGTGGCGCGGGCGTGGAGGCTGGCCCGTCCGGGTTGCGCGTCCCACGTTGTCTCGAATTTTACCCAGGAGAGCGGTCCCGCCTCTTCCACGATGCCGGCTTCGCTCCAGGTGAACCCGCCATCCGTGCTGACTTCAACCTTGGTGATGCCACCATACCCGGACCAGGCATAGCCGGTGATGGTATGTTGACCGGCTTCGAGATCGGCGCCGTCAACCGGCAATGCGATCACCGATTTCACCGGCATCTCTTCCACCGGTCGCAGGCGATTCTCAAACTCGTCGATGATCATGTAGCTGTCGGTGTTGTAATGCCCGTCGAACACGTGGTCGATCACGTCGACACCAACCAGCCACTTGATGGATGAAATTCCTCCCCAGCCGGGAACCAGCAGGCGCACCGGGCCACCATGAACCTGTGGGAGCTCTTCACCATTCATCTCCCACACCACCATGGTCGTGGATTCCAGCGCCTCGCCGATCGGGATGGCGCGCTTCATGTCCGCGAAATCACCGCCCTGCAACACCACGTCAACCGCGGCATCCTGCACTCCGGCCTGTTCGAGGATGGGAGCGAGCGGCGTCCCGGTCCATTCGGCATTGCCGATCGCGGTGTTCCCCCACGGCGTGCCGGATGCGTTTGGCTCGAAAAAGCTTCGGCTGTTGCCCGAGCATTCCAGGAAGGCGGTGAACGTCGAGACCTCCATCCCCTTGAGGTCGTCGAGTGACAGCTCCAGGGGCGTGTCGACCGCACCGGTCACATTGAGTCGCCATTCCCCCGGGTCGATATCGGGAATCGGGGCGTGGGTGCGAATGAAGAAGAGGTCATTGGGAACAAGGAACTCGCCTTCGAGCGCCTCCAGGGGCGTCCCGTAGTTCAGCGGGTTGTATTGGATCATCCGCTCATCGAGATCGAAGGCTTCGCGAAAATCCACCCCCGGCTCGGCGGCAAGGACCGGCGTCGCTTCTGGCGATGCTGCCGGCGTCGCCTCCTGCGCCCCCGCCTCCCTGGCAAGGATCGATGCGATCACCGGAGCCGAAAACCCCGCCGCGGTCAGGCGCTGAACCAGGCTCCGGCGCGTGATGGACGATCCTCCTCGATCATCGTGATGCTGTACCATCGACTGCTCCTTTCATCACACCGGGCACAGGCCCAATGCCTTCGGGTAGGGTTCCCATCTTAGCGGTTGCTGGCTTATTGTCAAATCACCCCGCGAACCGGGAAGGATCGCGCCGGATGGTTACAGGTGCGACCGGTGACCATGTGACGCCGGTCTGTTGGTCGAAATGGCTGGTCGCCTGTGTCAAAGTAGTCAGGATGACACCACGTTCCCGACCGGAGCTACCGCATGACCCGACACCGCATCCAGAACCTCAGTGCCGCGGCGGTGCTGTTGCTGGGCGCCGTCATCGTCTGGGCGATCAGCGGCCTGGAGGGCGTGCGGGAGGTGCATCCCCGCTTCCCGGCGGCGGTGCAGCTCTACGGTGTCTACCTG